>Ga0308157_10000543_pt1 | contig 119221 bp, 105 predicted proteins | sample PhyBR1_FD_201035 | JGI IMG/M metagenome (GOLD analysis project Ga0308157, IMG submission 201035) | Phyllosphere microbial communities from UC Gill Tract Community Farm, Albany, California, United States - DLSLB.R1 | ecosystem: Host-associated > Plants > Phyllosphere > Unclassified | place... | reverse complement strand
ACTCGACAATCTGTCGAACCGCCTCGATCTTGAACTCATCCGTGTAACGCTTCGTGCTCATAACCACCTCCGCCTAAGCCATAGTTTATGGCTGCGAGGTGTCTACGAAATCCTGGGCGATTCACCTTGGCCCTGGAGACCAAGCAGATTTCGCTTATGAGCCTAGTGCGTGGCCGTCCAGCCAGGAGCCCGGCCTTTTCAAGCTGCGGATTCGTGACACCCAAGGCCGCTTCCATTACTCATCAGAACAGGGCGTGTGCCAGCCCGGCTCAGCACGTAACAATTCCGTAAGGAGCTTCCCGTCAACTCCGGGCGCATGATGTGCTTGCCTTTCGCGTGAGGGATGAAAGCACCCTGTGTTGTTGTACCGCTACCACCGTTCGCCAGTTCGCCAGACATTTCAAGCATTGCCAGATTGCACTTCCGTCCCAGATGGAGTTCCTTCGGGCATAACTGGTCTTTTTCGGATAGTTGCCGCTGATCCGGACCAGGGTAAAAGCTGCACTCGAAGGCCCCTCTCATTCATGGATCCGCCCATGAGTGGGGATCAGCGGGGCATGTGGTGGCGCCACATTAGTTGGCCAGTTTCTCTTCGGCGCACCCTGACCACCTGTTACCCGCTCGCTCTGGCGTTGAACAAATAGAAGAATGCTGACGTGATCAATCAAGTCGCAGCCGTGAGCTCATAGCGCTTCCGCCGCAGCTGCGGGCTTCGATCCCAACTATCGTCCCTACCGGGACTTGCGACAACCATTGGCTGAAGGCTTCACGACCAAGATGTCCCGACGCTGGATCAACGACCTCGAGTTTGAGCGGCGATGCCGTCGGAGAGTGCTTCTCCTTTTTAATCATTCGAACCGATGCAGCTTCGCAGCATCGGCAAAATCTCGTAGGATTGTGAAACTGCCGACGCCGCAAAGCGGCGCGGCTTGACTCAAGCGTTAGGCCGCTATGGAGAAGGTAATGGCGCGTCAAAGAACTCGATCACTGCTGATAGGGTCTCTCGTTTGGATGTTGTTGATAGCCGGTGGCGCGTGCATTACCTATCCGTCTATTGGCCCCATTGCGGCGAGCATTGAGCCCAATCCGTTCTGGACTGTGGTTGCTACTGGCAACCCGACGGCACCGTTCCAGGTTGGGCTCAAGACCGCCTCTTGGCTAATGTGGTGTCTGGCTCCAATCGCAGCCTTATGGCTGCTGGCATTGGTGTTCACGCCTCGCCAGCCCGGACGCTCGGCCCGATAGCTCCGCAAGGTGCTACCCATCAACGCCGGGCACAAGTTTCCTTGCACTTCACCTGCGCCGACTATAAGGCGATCCCCCTGCTGGCCAGCCTTGCCGATGCAGGTAATCATTGGCAGAGTGACTGGCGCCGGCGCCCCCGGTCAGCGCCAAGCTGCAACACACTCTGCGTTGCGCAACGGAAGGACGCCTGCATGCGACTCACTGACTCTCCTCGTCCCATGGCACTCGCCCCAGCAGCCCGACGTTCGTCACTGCGACGTGCCTGGCGTATGGGCCTGCTCGCCCTTGCCGTCGCGTGCCTGTTGACCGCTTGCGGCAAGCCAGTGCCTGCGGACAAGCAGGACTATGTAGGCAGTTGGGAATCGGCGACCACTCTGCTGGTCATCGATGCCAGCGGACGGGTCATCTACAAGCACCAGCCCAAACCTTCGGTGAGCAAATCGCTTGATGCACCCATCAAGGCATACGAAGGCAATGATTTCGTCGTCGGTGTTGGGCCGGTGTCGACGCGCTTCGTGGTATCCGTACCGCCGCATCAGGAGGGCGACAGCTGGAAGATGACGGTCGATGGACAGGAGCTGACCCGCCGATGAGTGCGGGCCGCGTGCTTCTGCCTAACCAACACCACGCTTCGCAGGCTCACCCATGATCAAGCGTCTACTTCCCGCATTGCTGATGCTGCCGGCACTTGCCTGGGCGCAGCCACCCGATTACCAGCACGCCTACAGCGATTGCCTGGAGCGCGCAGGTGGTGCGACGAACGGCAGCGTGGATGCCTGCTCCAGCAGTGTGTCGGCTGATGCCAAGGCCGAGATGATCCGCTTGTATCGCAGCATCTACCGTGATCTGGCAACTGACGACCCCGACGATGCTGCCACGCTGGACCGTGCCCAGAAAGCCTGGCTGGTCTATCGCGACCTGCACTGCAATCTGGCCGGCTCACACGTTGGTTCACCGATGTATGCGTTCTGCCCGATGCAACTGAACATCCGCCGGGTGGATGAGCTCCGCGAACTGGCCGGGCAATGAAGCAAGCGCCCCATCGCGCGTCTCCAGCCACGCTTCCGAATTTCCATGAATCACGTTCCCAGGACCTGACATGACAGACCCGTACAACTCTTCCGCCAGCCGCGGCACGGCCGTCGTCCTGAGCGATGCGATGGTAACCACCGCACTTGAGCTACCCGGCTACCGTTGCGCGCGCAACCTCGGCCTGGTACGTGGCATCACGGTGCGCTCGCGTTCGGTGATCGGCAATTTCATTGGTGGCCTGCAGACGTTGTTTGGCGGCAACATCACCATCTATACGCAGCTGTGCGAACAGGCGCGCGAAGAAACCTACCGCGACATGGTGACCCATGCCCGCCAGCTCGGTGCCAATGCGATCATCGCCGTGCGCTATGACGCGACCGAGTTGATGAGCGGCCTCACCGAAGTGCTGTGCTACGGGACGGCGGTGGTGGTCGAGCCAACATCCGAGCGTTGATTGCCCACTGCCGTAGCAGATCCATCCCAAGCCCATGTTTCACTACCGATAAGCCGATGACACCCTTTCATGGATCCCGCGCGTGGCACCACAAGGCCCTGGCCGCGGGCACGTTGGTCATCATCCTCTGTATTGCCTGCAATCCAGAGCTGGCCAGTCTAGTCCCGTTGCTCGATGCCTATGGCCTGGACGTACTGCTCTGCCTTTTCTCCGCGCAGGTGACGGTGATCCTGGCCGATGTCGTACTGCCTTACCTCCAGGTACTGCACCAGCGTATAGGCAAGCCGCTGTTGCAACCTGTTTCACAACTGGCATTCGCCGCCTGCGGTGGCTATTTGCGGCAACTGTGGTGGCACACGGTAACGGCAAACAACCTGCCATTTCGCCCTCTACGCACCCGCAGCTGAGTTTGCCCGGGCCAGCGCCCCATCTTCACCGGCAACGTTTGCGGCGGTCATGGGGTAGGATCTGAGTTCCGCGGCGCCCCCACCGGCCCGCGTGACGCATCAGGGGGCTGTGTGCGATCACTTTTCTCAGGTTGTGTGGTGACTTTCATGATGGCTGCATGCGGGCCAGCGGCGGCGCATAGCGGAGGTCTCAACAAGGACGGCTGCCATACCAACCGCAGCACCGGCGACTATCACTGTCACCGAGGGGCTGCCGCCCCTGCTTCGTCCCGACCCACTCGACCATCACAACAGTCGTTCTCACCGACCACCGTAGCACCGGCCCGGTCTTCTGCCGGAACACGGGCATTCGCAAACTGTGCCGAAGCACGAGCAGCAGGGGCTGCGCCGGTCCGTCGCGGCGATCCAGGCTACGGGCCACATCTGGACCGCGACAACGACGGGATAGGATGTGAGCCCTATCGTGGACGGCGCTAGCCCTTTGTACGCAGTAGTACCGTTCCTGTCGCAGCAAGCTCCCAACCCAGCAGCCACCCATGCCACGCAACGTACTGTTCATCTGCAGCCAGAACCGCTTGCGCAGCCCCACCGCCGAGCAGGTATTTGCCGATTGGCCAGGCGTGGAGACGCTGTCTGCCGGGTTGGGCAACGACGCCAGTACCCCGGTCGCGCCAGAGTTGCTGGTCTGGGCGGATCTGATCTTTGTGATGGAAAAGGCACATCGCAACAAACTGTCGAAGAAGTTCCGCGTGCATCTGGGCGGCAAACGCGTCATCTGCCTGGATATACCTGACGACTACGACTACATGGACCCGGTACTGGTGCAGTTGTTAAAGCAGAAAGTGAGCCGCTTCCTGCCTGTTGGCTGAGCGTCACCAGCCTCGATCGCCGCACGCGGCGGTGCGTCAGGGCAACGGGGCCGCACCCGTTGCAGTGCTGGAACGAGCGCTCCGCCAGCCTGCACAGGCGGCAAGTACCAGCGCGTGCAACAGCAAGGGAATCGTCCAACTGCTCCACAGCAGCAACGCAATCGCGTCAGGCGTGGGCGCGCGGCCACTGGCTATCCATGCGGGCAACAGCAGTCGGAACAGCACCGGTGCCAGGGTGACCAGGTAGGCACGCGTCATCCAGCGCCGATGACGGGTGATGTTGCCGTGGCGGATGCCGATCATCGCCACCAGCGCCGTGACCAGCCAGGCCAGCGCCGTGCCGGCGAAGGCCGTGGTGATCGCGGCTGGGGCCGGGGAGGTGGCAATCAGGCCAACCGCTGCCGCACAGGCCACCAACATGCCGCCGATATAGGTGCGGCCCAGCCAGCGATGCAGGTGCGGCCGCGCCTTGGGCCAACGGGTGAGGAACTGCAGTGGCCCCAGCACGACGCCGAGCACCCCTCCGCCGATATGCAGCCACAGCCAGCCGCGCCGTGCCCAGTACATCGTGTAGTGCTCGGGATCGACCTGCCCGTACTGGGTGTGGATAGCCAGCAGGAAGTGCACGCTCAGGCCAGCCATTGCCAGCCACAACAGGCCCCATCCCAGCCGCTGGAGGGCCCGGGAGTTGGAGGAAGGCACTGGAACTGCATTGGGCATGGGGCCCGCCTCGGCTCGTGTTGGGCCAAGCATACAAGGCTGATCACGTACGGCAGATCAAGGGAAGCCGGCCCCGCTGCCAGCCTCCGGTGACTCAAATCGAGACATCGACGCCGAGGATCTATTGCAAAATGCGAATCATTCGCATTTAATTTCGCAATAAGAACGCCACTTGCCTGAGCGTAGTCCACACCCGCTGCCTAAACGGGTGCCCCGCCCCGCCGTGGCCCATCCGCTGCTACCACTCATTCAGGCATCCACATGCACCCCACCCGTACTTCCCGCCGCCCGGCTGCCGCCGCTGGCCTGTCGTTCCCATCGCGCATTGCAAGCAACACCCTGAAAGCGGCCATCTGCCTCGTCCTGGCGGGCAGCACTGGTACGGCGATGGCCGAAACGGCGGCCGCAGAGGCGGCTGCCCCGGCAGCTGACAACGACACCGCGACCCAGCTGGACACGGTACGGGTGGTTTCGCAGCGCGCGAACCGGGTCAGCAATGGCGCCACCAACCTTGATCTGGACATCAAGGAGACCCCGCAGTCGATCAGCGTGGTCAGCACGGAACAGATGCAGCAGTTCGGCATCGACAACATCAACGATGCGCTGCGGCTGGCCACCGGCATCCAGGTGGAAGAATGGGAAACCAACCGCACCAACTACGTCGCGCGCGGCTTCGATATCAAGAACACGCAGATCGACGGTGTGGGCCTGCCCAATGACTGGGGCATCGTCACCGGCGCGATGGATGCGTTCGGCTACGAGAAACTGGAAGTCATCCGTGGTGCCAACGGCCTGCTCACCGGTGTGGGCAATGCCTCGGGCACCATCAACTACGTGCGCAAGCGCCCCACCAACGAGGCCAAGGGCCAGTTGGGCGTCAGCGTGGGCTCCTGGGGCAAGCGCCGCGTCGAGGTGGACTACACCACGCCGTTCACCGAGGACGGGCGTTGGGCCGGTCGCGTGGTGGCCGCGCACGAAGACGGCGACTCCTACCTGCGCGACTACCAGAACGACCGCAACTTCTTCTACGGCGTGGTCGACGGCCAGATCGGCGACAACGGTACGTTGACGGTGGGCTACTCCTGGCAGAAGGCCGACAGCGACCACAACATGTGGGGCGCGCTGACCTTCAGCAACAACGACGGCAGCCAGGCCGAATGGGGACGCAGCGCGTCGACCACGCAGGACTGGACCTACTGGAACACCAAGACCGAAACCGCCTTCGTCGAATACACGCACCAGCTGGGGGCCGACTGGCAGGCGAAGGCAACGTACAACTACCGCAAGGCTGCCAGCGACGACCAATTGTTCTTCGCCTACACCATGACCGGGCTGGATCCCGTCACCGGTGCGGGTCTGATCGGTTGGGCCTACAAGGGCATCGATGCGGGCAGCTCGCATCTGGGCGATATCACCGTGAACGGGCGCTTCCCCCTGTTTGGACATGAGCAGGAAGCAACGTTCGGCTTCAGCGTGGGCAAGAGCGACCAGACCAACTGGGATCACCCGATCCAGAATCCCTCCAACCTCAACCCGGTCGTCTTCCCCTATCCGGGCAATGCCATTGCAGAGCCGGAATGGGGTGCGCGCCACAAGGCCAGCTGGACCAACCAGCGCCTGAAGCGCGGCTACGGCGCCGCCCGCCTCACCTTCACCGACCAGTTCAAGGCCGTGCTTGGCTTCAACTGGGCCGAGTACCACCGCGATGGCAACAATGGTGAGGCATTCAACCAGACCGAAGACCACATCAGCCCCTACGCGGGCCTGACCTGGGATTTCAGCGACAAGGTGCTGGGCTACATCAGCTACTCGGACATCTACCAGCCGCAGGACCAGTACGACATCAACCTTGTCTACCTGGACCCGACCAAGGGCGTGAACTATGAAGTGGGTGTCAAGGCCGAATGGCTGGACCGTCGCCTGCTTACCACGCTGGCGCTGTTCAAGGCCAAGCAGGAAAACCTGGCCACCTCCGGCGGTTATGACGAAACCAACGCTAAGTACTGGTACTACGGCGTGGACGTGGAGTCCAAGGGCGTGGAATTCGAAGCCACCGGCAAGCTCGACGACAACACCAATCTGGTGTTCGGCTACACCCAGCTGAAGATGAGCAACCAGAACGGCGGCAGCACCTACACCTGGGTACCGCGCCGCACTGCAAACCTCATGCTGACCTCGCGCCTGCCCGCCTACGAGGCGTTGTCGTTCGGATTGGGGGGCCGCTGGCAGAGTGATATCTCCGCCACCGACATCTACACCGGCACTGTCGTGCGCCAGGGCAGCTACGCCTTGCTCAATGCTTTCGTCGCCTGGGATGTGCTGCCCAATGCAACGGTACGCGCCAACGTCAACAACCTGACCGACAGGAAGTACATCAACAGCCTGTATCAGATTGGCTACTACGGTGCGCCGAGCAACTATCAGTTGAGTTTCGACTGGCGCTTCTGATTTTCCGGGTCAAGAGAACGCCGGGTTCTGTTTCTTGTTGTTGCGGTTGCTTCCCCCTCTCCCCAACCCATCTGCCGCGAGGGGCGAGGGACTTTGAAGCTCAGCGGTGCGGGACTTGAAACAAAGCCGCGCATGGAAGCTGCGGTGTTGATGTTGCAGTTGCCTCCCCTTTCCCTTGCGGGAGAGGGTGCCCACCGGGCGGGAGAGCGTGCTTTGAGGATTTCAATCGAGATCCCCGGCGCCCCCTCTCCCCAACCCCTCTCCCACGAGGGGAGAGGGGCTTTGAAGCCCTGCGGTGCCGGGCTTGAAAGCTCAGCCATGCAGGGTTGCTGCTGTGTTGATGTTGCAGTTCCCCTCTCCCCTTGCGGGAGAGGGTGCCCACCGGGCGGGAGAGGGTGCAGTGAGGATTTCAATCGAGATCCCCGGCGCCCCCCTCTCCCCAACCCCTCTCCCACGAGGGGAGAGCGGCTTTGAAGCTCAGCGGTGGGGGGCTTGAAAGCACAGCCGTGCATGGACGCTGCAGCGCTTGTTCGTACTACCCACATTCGAGATCAGCCAGCCCCATGTCCCAACCACCTGCCACCCTCGCCCCACCCCGCTCACGACGCTTGCAGATCCTGCTGCGTGTGCTGGCCGCAATCCTTGGCGGTTATGTCTTCGCCTGGGGCACGGTGGCGCTTGCCACCAGCTTGCTGTTTGCTGCCCGGCTCGATTTCCATGATGCCGAGTTTCTTGGCGCTTTCATCGGCCTGATCGCCTACGTGCTGGTGTTCCTGTGGAGCATCGCTACCCAGCGCGTGCTACGGGTGGGCCTGGTCCTGCTTGGCCTCGGGCTGCCGATGGCTGCCGCCGCCTCGTTCGTTCAATCCCTGCTGACCTGACCGGAGATCCCATGTTCAACAGTTTCCGGCAAGCAATGGCATGGCTGCACACCTGGTTCGGGTTGGTGCTTGGCTTCGTGCTGATGGCAGCCTTCTTCTTTGGCGCGCTATCCGTGTTCGATCGCGAGATCGACCGCTGGGCCATCCCGGCAACGCGGATCGAGGCGCAACCAATGCCTTCGTTCGAGCACGTGCTGCGGCCGGCCTTCGAACGCATGCAGCCCTTGCAAGCGGACATCGATGCAATGCGCGCGCGCGTCAATGGGCCGATGCCGACGCACTTCGACCAGGTGGCCAGCTGGAGCGCCTACACCACGCACCGCGACCCGGTACTGGCGCTGTATGCAGGCTACAAGGTGCCCAATGCCAAGGATCCCGAAGAGCTGATCTGGGCCTATGCCACCATCGACCCGCGCGATGGCAGCGTGCTGCCGGATGACCGCCTGAAGATAGGCAGCGGCTTCTTTTTCCCGCTGCATTACGGACTGACCCTGGACTGGAAGAACCTGGGCATCTGGATCGTCGGCTTCTCTGCCCTGGTAATGCTGGCTGCATTGATCAGCGGGGTGGTGATGCACCGCAAGCTGTTCCGCGAGTTCTTCACCTTCCGCCCCGGCAAGGCCCGGCTGCGCAGCGTACTGGACCTGCATAACCTCACCGGCGTGGTCGCCCTGCCCTTCCATTTCTTCTTCGCCCTGACCGGCTTGTTGATCTTCGCCGGCACGTACTACTTCCCGGTGGGCCACACCCAATTGCACGACCTGCATGACCTGCACGAGCGCATGGAAGCGCAGGAAACCGGCCTACCCCACCAGCGTGCTGGCGTACCAGCAGAACTGGCGTCGGTCGATGCGATGGTCGCGCAGGCGCGCCATCGCTGGGAAGCCAATGCGAAGGCGGGCGACGTGGGCTTCCTGGTGGTGCAGCATGTCGGCGACAGCAATGGCTACGTCAGCGTCTACCGTGCCGGCACCGACCGCATCGCACTGGTGGGTGATGGCATCCATTTCAAAGGCAGCAGCGGTGCCTTGATCCGCGAAGATCCTGCGGCCACGCCTGTGGCGCGCATGAGCGAGTTCCTGACCGGCTTGCACCTGCAGCATTTCCGCCATTGGCTGCTGCGCTGGCTCTACGTGCTTGGCGGCCTGACTGGCGCGGTATGCATTGCCACAGGCTTTATCTTTTTCGTTGAAAAGCGCAAGCGTCAACATGCCCTGCAGGGCAGCCAGGGTGCGCGCATCGTCGATGCGCTGGCGGTCACCACGGTCACCGGCATGGTGCTGGCCACGCTCGGCATCCTGATTGCCAACCGCTTGTTGCCGGAAGCCCTGCCCGGCCGCGGCGATTGGGAGCGCTATGCATTCTGGGCGGTTTGGGCAGTGGCGCTGGTACATGCGGGCCTGCGCGGCGCGCCGGTCGCGCGCGGCCTGGCCAATCCGGCATGGCGTGAACAGGCGTGGGCCATCGCCGTGCTGGCCGTCGCTGCGGTGCTGTTGAACTGGATCACCACCGGCGACCATCTGCTGCGCACGCTGGCGCGCGGCTATTGGCCAGTGGCAGGCGTTGATCTGTTCCTGTTGGCAAGCGCTCTTGTCGCCGCGCTTGCCGCACGCCGCATCGGGGCACGTGCGCGCGTGCAGCACAGGAAAACCTCGCGAGCGGAGCCCGCCCATGTCTGATCAGCTGGCTGCAAACCTGCTGCTTCTGGCCGCACTGTGCGCCTGCGTGGCGGGCATGGTGTGGTTGGCATTGTCAATGGAAGTGCATGCCTTGCAGGTCTGGGAACACCGTCCTTCATCGGTCTCACTGCGCTTGCTGCGCATGGCTGGCAGCATCAGCATCGCCTTCGCGTTGCTGTTGTGCCTGATGGTGGACCACGCGACGATGGCGGTGCTGGTGTGGGTGATGGGCTTGAGCGGCGCAGCGCTGCTGGTTGCCTTTACCTTGTCATCGCGACCACGTCGCCTGCGCCTGTTCGCGCCGTGGCTCAGCCGGCGCAGCTGACGCCGTCGCGCTGGACAATCCGAACCATCACAGGTTGGCGCCTGCTATTGGCCTTGCATGTCCCTGCGGTACGCGTCGGCTTCGGCATGCAGCCATTGCCGAAACGCCAGGAAGCCTTTATGTGCTTTCGAGCGTTCCGGATACACCAGCCAATGCGACCACGGCGTCTTCAGGCGTTGGTCGGACAGCAGTAACAGCTGCCCGGATTGCAGCAGCAGGTGCGCCCGGGTTACCCGTCCCAGTGCAACCCCAACCCCATCCAGCGCGGCGCGGTGGTGTGATTCGGAATCATCAAGGATGGCGATGTAACGCCGGGGCGGCTTGGTACCCGTCAGTGCAAACCAGCGATCCCACTCACCATCCGGGTCACCCAACAGCGGCCACTCGGTCAAGGGCAGTGCCCCGATCCCGCCCATGCGCTCCACCAACGCCGGGCTGGCCATCGGCACCAACCATTCATCGATGAGCGGCTCACTGACCAGGCCAGACCAGTTGCCATCCCCAACCCGCAATGCCGCATCGAACTGCAATTGCCGCTCGAAATCGACGAGCAACTGGCTGGACTGCAGGTTGATCTCGATCTGTGGATATTCGGCGACGAAGCGGCCAAGGCGTGGCACCAGCCATGCTGACGCCATGGTTGGTACGGCACTTACCGTCAGCACGCAGTCACGCCGTGCCTGGAATGGCCGGAACGCGTCGTTGATCGCATCCAGGTGGGGGCCAATCTGTTCCAGCAAACGCCGTCCTTCGATGGTCGGGGCTACCCCGCGTGCGTGCCGGGTCAATAGCGGATACCCCAGGCGCTCCTCCAACTGCCGCATCTGATGGCTCAGGGCGCTGACAGTCACATTCATTGACGCGGCGGCACGCGACAGGTTGCCAAGGCGTGCGGCGGAGACGAAAGCCTGCAGGAACTGAAGCGGCGGCCTGGACATGAGCCTTTAGTTTCTCTCAAGTAGCGGTTGAGGGATGTTCGCTTTTTTAGGCTCAAGCTTGGACTTAACGTTAGCGCTCCTCAAGTGGGAGCATGGAAATGAGCGTTTTCAATGACCTGTTGTTCCTCCACGGCTATGTGGCGAATGCGGAGTTGGCGCAGTCGCTGGTAGCGCGCCCGCTCACCGACTGCGAGGACCAGAAACACTGCACGGATGCCACGCTGGTGTCGAAACCAGTGCCGTCGTGCGGCGCACGGGAATCGATGTGCCCTGCGCCTTCGTCCTGCGTAGCGCGCTAGAGCGCTGCCCTGCCGTGACCGCATTTCCTGACCTGCCGGGGCGAACGCGGCGGGGCCTGCTGCCGAGCAGGGCTCGGCAGCGGCACTACCTTGGGTTGCACCTGCGCGCTACGCTTCAGCCCTTCTGTTCGGGGCTGCAGGTGATGGCGATATCCCGTGTGTTGACCCTGCTTGTCCCGCTTGTCGTGCTTGTTGGCGCGGGCTGCGCGCCCGCGCAAGACGAAGTCGCGCCCGAGCCGACTGTCACCCATGGTGGCCATTGGCATGCGGACAGTCGGCAGGGCAGCTTTCGCGTGGTGGCCGAAAGCGTCGGCTTTGAACACGTTTCCTGCCGGATGTGGATCGAGTGGCTGCCCGCTGCGGCAGATGGCGAGTCGTCGAATGCATCCGTTGCGCGGGTACTGCTGGAAGAACTCTCCGATGGTTTCTGGACCTGCGGCAATGTGCAGCTGACCGGCAGCGTGCTGCGCATCGACAGCCACCATGTCTATTCGCTGGAGCCCCGGCGGTTCACGGTAGCCCTGGGAGAGCCGGGCAGCTACCGCTTGCAGTCCGCGGCCCCGCTGTAGCGGCAGGGCGAGACCTGGTTGCGCGCGGGGCGCTGGGGGCAACTGCCGGGCATTGTTCGGCAGCGCCGTGAGATCTGCGGCCCGCGCGGCTTATGCCGCTTTACAGGTCTTCTTCGGCAGCGGCTTCGCGGCCTTGCTGGCGGATCAGGGCTTCCTCGCGGGCGTCGTTGATTGCCTCGCGCACGCTGTCCAGGTCGACCGCGCGTTCATCCGGCGTGTACTGCCCTGTCAACACGGTATCGGGCAACAGTTCACCGGCCTGGAAGAGTTCCCACATCTCCTCGCCGTACCACGTTTCCAGCAAGGCCGGAGCACTGCGCCCGAGATAGGCGGTGAGATTGTTGACGTCACGCAGCAGCATCGTGCGCGCGGCATTGTTGCCGCCGGCACTGACCACCTGCGGGAAGTCGATCACCACCGGACCGTCCGGCCCCACCAGTACGTTGTAGGGCGACAGATCGCCGTGGATAAGGCCGTTGCACAGCATCAACTGGACCTGCTGCACCAGCACTGCATGGAACTTCTTGGCCTGATCAGCTTCCAGCTCCACCTCGCCCAGGCGCGAAGCGCTGTAGCCATCGGCATCGGTGACCAGTTCCATAACCAGTACACCATGGAAATAACCGTGTGGCTCAGGCACACGGACGCCAGCTTCGCGCAGTTGGTAAAGCGCATCGACCTCGGTGTTCTTCCAGGCCACTTCCTGCTGCTTGCGGCCATACTTGCTGGCCTTGCCGATGGCACGGGCTTCGCGACTGCCACGCACCTTGCGGCCTTCCTGGTATTGCACGCGCTGCTGGAAACTGCGCTGTGCCATGTCCTTGTAGACCTTGGCGCAACGCACGTCGTCGCCACTGCGCACGACATAGACGGCAGCTTCCTTGCCGCTTTTCAGTGGGCGCAATACTTCATCGATGACGCCATCTTCGATCAGGACCTGGAGTTGCGGCGGTGTTTTCACAATGTCTCGGTGGCTGCGGGTGGCGGTTCGATCTGTATCGAACGTGGGCCGTCCGGGCGGGAACAGGCTGGCTATTGTTGCCGATGGTACGGAAACCGGCCAGCCATGGAAGCAGGACGGGGTTCAGCCTGGTTAATTGCGATGGCATATATGCGAACGGCCAGGCGTTGTGCCTGGCCGTTGGTCGGAGTTGGTGACTGAGGTACGGCAGGCTACGCCTGCCCCCCCTCTCCCCAACCCCTCTCCCGCAAGGGGAGAGGGGCTAAAGGAGCTTCGAGCGCTGCCTCAAGCTGCAGGATCCAAGCCCCTCTCCCCTTGCGGGAGAGGGTGCCCCCGCGAACGCGGGGGCGGGAGAGGGGTTGCTTTGCCAGCCTCAGCGGCTGAGCACGCCGGGGTTCATCAGCCCCTTGGGGTCTAGCTGGGCCTTGATCGCGTCGAGCAGGGCCAGGCCGGCCGGGTCGCGCCCAGCGCGGTAGTCGTAGAACTTGCCCAGCTGCAGGTTGGCCGCACCGTGCGCGCGCATGGTGTCGGCGATCTGTCGCTTGAGAACATCCGCCGCGGCGCGCGCTTCCAGATTTTCGCCCGGGCAGCCAATGCGCTCGCGGTGGTCGGCATCGACGGTGCGCTGGTGGAAGGCGTTGTGGCTGTCCGGCCAGTAGATGCACGGCTCGATCACCACCGTCTGCGCGCCCACGCTGGACAGCAGCGTGCCGATGAAGATGCCGTGCTTGTCCATGGTTTCCTGCTCGCGTGCGAACAGATCCTGCAGTGCGTTGAACATGCGGGTGGCCCTGGAATGCGGCACCAGCGCGTGCACCGGCGCCCAACGCTCGCCCTGCGGGCCCAACATCGAGTTCCATGCGGCGAAGGGATTGGCCGCCATCATCTTGGGGATGGACGGTTCCACGCTTTCACCAAACTCGCCCACCAGCTTGCGCGCGCGGGCAACGCGGTCGGCCACTTCGGCGGCGCTGTCGCCCTCCAGGGTGATGTGCAGCGAGAACTGTTCCTGGTCGACGATGTCGCGGCCCTTCACCGCCAGCTTCAGGCCGGAGATCAGGCCGCCCTTCTTGATCACATTGGTCAGCGCCTTGACGTCGCTGGACAGGCCGGCGCGGCGCATGCGCACGCGGGTCAGTGCCGGGTCGAAGGCCGCCGTTTCACTGGCCAGGCCGTTGCGTGACAGCACGCCCAGCGCAGCAAACAGGCCTTCAGCGGTGGGGAACTGCCAGGACAGATAGTCGATATGCGCATGCTTGGGAATCAGCTTGAGCACGATGCGGGTCTTGATGCCGAGCAGGCCGCAATCGCCAAGGAACAGGCCGGTCAGGTCCGGGCCGTACCAGCGGAAGAACGGTGAGGTATTGGCCGCAGCCGCCGAGCCGGTGGTGAGGATGTCGCCATTGGCGGTGACCACCTGCAGGCCCAGCACCACGTCGGCCGAGCAGCCATAGCGGGCCGTGCCGTGGAAGATCGCACCCTGCGACATGCCCCCGCCGACGGTGGCATGCGAGCCGGACATCGGCCCGAAGTACGGCGTGCGCACGCCCTTGGCGTCCAGCGCTTCTTTCAGGGCGCGCCAGGTAACACCGGCCTCGACTACAACGTAGGCGTCTTCCAGATTGATCTCGACGATCTTGTCCAGCGCGCCGGTATCAACCAGCACCGCCGGGCTCTGCGCGGCGGTATAGCCGCCGGTGTAGCTCATGCCGCCACCACGGGCGATCACCGCCACGCCGGCGTCGGTGAGCTGCTTGACCGCATCGGCCAGCTGCTGCGCATCGTTCGGGCGCAGCACCGCCAGCAGTGGCTTGCCCTGCGAATAGACGTCGGTGGAGAAGTACTCAAGCTCGCTGGCATCGGTGACGATACTGCCGCCCCAACTGGCTTGCAGGCGGTCGATGACGGCGTTTGCGGTGTCGTTGCTCATGGGGGTCCTTCAGCTCAGGCAGACAGGGCGGCAGCGCGCCCCTGGTAATCGGATTCGGGGTCAGTGAGCACGCGCAGCGGCACCGGCAAGGCGCGCAGGCGGGTACTCAGATCGGGCGTGGTGACATCGCGCAACAAGGGATGCAGGCGCGCGCCCAGTCGCAGCAGCTCGACCACGTTGGCGTGTACCAACGCGGGTGCGGGCGCATCGACGCGACGGCGTGCGGCCGCGCTGGGCGGCAGCCACGGCCACAGCAGGTGGCGTTCGCGCTCCCATTGCCAGGCGTCGCAGAGATAACCACCGGCACGGTCAATGACCGTAGTCGGCAGGCTCTGCAGCAGCAGGGCCTGTTCCTCGGCGTTGAGCAACCACGGCGAATGCAGCACCACCTCGGCAACGCGCGTGCCCAATGCATCCACCAAAGCGGGCACGTAGCCAGCGGCCGCGCCATGCGCCTCGATCACCAGCGGCAAGGCCGTGTCTGTGGGAATGGCGTCGCACAAGGAGGCGACCAGCGTCGCGGCATCCAGCGGGCTGTCGCTTTCGCAGGAAGCGCCATGGCCGGGCAGGTCGGGCAGCAACCATGCGCTGTCACCGGCATCGATCTGCTGTGGTGAAAGCGGGCGCGTGCCCGGCGCGTGCAGGCACAGACGCAATGCACCCTGCCCTGCGCGCTCCCACACCGCCATGTCACCGGCAGCGGTGGCGATGATGCGACGCTGCCAGTTGTTCGATGCGGCGGCAGAAGTGGAAGCTTCGACAAAGGCCGGCTCGTTCGCCAGACTCTGCGCCAACCAGCCGTCCATGCTGTCGTGCATGGCGGGAATGCCGTTGGGCTCTTCAATCACCGTCACAATGGCCGGCAGGTCGCGCAGGCGCGGCATGTGCGCAAGCAGCGGATCGCCATGGCGGTACACCAGCCAGGACGGCATCTGCAGTTGTTGTACCCAGAAGTGATCGTTGTGGCGAAATGCAGCGGCATAACCGGCGCGGTAGGTATCGCCCACGTCGAGCACGTCCATCACCGTCTCACGGCTGCTGTCGGTGGTCTGCGGTGCAATCGCCATCGCCGCTTCGGCGCGGCCGTCATACCAGGGGAAGTAGTACTTCTGCTCGCGCATGCGCGACCACAGCCAGCGCAGGTGCGAGCCGTCCCACTGCGGCACGAACGGCGGCAGATAGGCATCGCCATACAACGCGCTTTCTTCCGGGGTGAAGGCGGCATAGCCGTCTACCACCAGCGCGGCCACGCGCGAAGGATTGGCCCAGGCCAGCCAGGTCGCGATCAAGCCACCGGTATGCATGCCGAACACGGCGAAGCGCTGCAGGCCCAGTGCATCGATGAACTGCAGCGTGGCGGCACCGAAATCGGCAATCGTCATCGGGTTGCCGGGCAAGGCATCCGAATAGCCGAAGCCCGGCGTGTCCGGTGCAATCACGGTGTAGCGGTCGGCATAGCGCTGCATCATCGCCGTCCACATCCGCGAGTTCTGCGGTGACTGGTGGATCAGCACCAGCGCCGGGCCGCTGCCGGCAATGCGGTAATGCACCTGTCGCCCGTTGACGGACAGGAAGCGCCGTTGGATCTGGGTCATGCGTGTTCCTTAGAGCCGTACCAGCGCCTTGCCCAGGTTGTCGCCATTGAGCAGGCCAATGAAACCAGCCGGCGCAGTGGCCAGCCCGTCGTGAATATGTTCGCGGTAGCGCAGCGTGCCGGCGGCGATCATCTGCGCCAGTTCGCTGCGGCATTGCGCGAAGTCGCCCAGATGGTCGTAGACCACCAGGCCTTCAAGCCGTGCGCGCGCACCAATCACCGGGCCCAGGTTGGGGCCGGCCGGGCGTTCGGCACGGTTGTATTGATCGCTGAGCCCGCACAGCACTACCCGTGCATGCAGGCGCAGCAGCGACAGCGCCGCTTCCAGCACGGCGCCGCCGACGTTGTCGAAATAACCATCGATGCCTTCCGGGCAGGCCGCGCGCAGCGACGCGGCAAAATCCGCATCGCGGTAACTGACGCAAGCATCAAAGCCGAATTCGTCGGTGACGATGGCGCACTTCTGCGCGCTGCCGGCAATGCCGACCACGCGGCAACCGGCGGCCTTGCACAGCTGGCCCACCACGCTGCCAACGGCACCGGCGGCAGTGGATACCAGGATGGTCTGGCCGGCCTTGGGTTGCAGGATCCTGCGCACACCGGCCCATGCGGTGAGGCCGGGAATACCGAGCACGCCGACGGCGGTGCTGACCGGCGCCAGCGCCGCATCAATCAATGATGCGGCGTTTGCATCCATTGCCGCGAACTCGGCCCAGCCGGTCATGCCGGTAACCACGTCACCCAGCTGGAAACGCCCACTGCGGTCCTCGACCACCGTGCCGATGCCGTAGCCCGGCACGATGCTGCCCAACGGCGGGCACGGCACCGCGTAGCGGCCACCGAGCTGCGCGCGCAGGAAGGGGTCCAGCGACAACCATTGCACCTGCACCCGCAGCTGGCCGTCACCGATGAGCGGTAGCGGCAGCTGACGCAGTTCAAAGTCCTGCGCCTGCGGCATGCCTTGGGGAACCTGCCGCAGGCAGACGGCCTGCATTGTCGTGTGCAAGCCGTCCATCGATCAGAACGCGTTGATGCCGGTCAGCTCGCGGCCGATCACCAGCTGGTGCACGGTCTCGGTGCCTTCGTACGTGATCACCGACTCCAGGTTCAGCGCATGGCGGATCGCACCATGTTCGGTGGTGATACCGGCGCCGCCAAGCAGGTCGCGGCATTCGCGGGCGATGTCGATGGCCAGGCGGCAGTTGTTCCACTTGGCCAGCGACACCTGCTGCGGCTGCATCTGCCCGGCGTCCTTCAGGCGGCCGAGCTGCAGTACCAGCAACTGGCCGGCGGTGATGCGGCGGGCCATGTCGGCCATCTTGATCTGCGCACTCTGGGTGGCGGCGACCGGGCGGCCGAACAGGATGCGCTCCTTGGTATAGGCCAGCACTTCGTCCAGACAGGCGATGGCCGCACCCAGCGGGCCCCAGGTGATGCCGTAGCGGGCCTGGGTGAGGCAGCCGAGCGGACCCTTCAGACCCTTCACGTTGGGCAGGCGGTTGGCATCGGGCACGCGCACGTTGTCGAAGAACAGCGCTCCGGTCACCGAGGCACGCAGGCTCATCTTGTGCTTGATCTCCTGGGCGGTGAAGCCCGGGGTGCCCTTCTCGATGACAAAGCCCTGCACGCCTTCGTCGGTGTTGGCCCAGACGATGGCGATATCGGCCACCGAACCATTGGTGATCCACATCTTGGAACCGTTGATCACCCAATCACCGCCGTCCTTCACGGCACGGGTCTTCATGCTGGCCGGGTCGGAACCGCCGTGGGCTTCGGTCAGGCCGAAGCAGCCGATCACCTTGCCGCGCGACATGTCCGGCAACCAGCGCATGCGCTGCTCTTCCGAACCGTAGGCGTAGATGGGATACATGCACAGCGAGCTCTGCACCGAGACGAAGCTGCGGATGCCGGAATCACCGCGCTCCAGTTCCTGGCAGATCAGGCCGTAGCTGACGCTGTTCAGGCCGGCGCCGCCGTACTGTTCCGGCAGCGAGCTGCCGAGCAGGCCCATGTCGGCGATTTCGCCAATCAGCTCGGTGGGGAAGCGCCCCTGGTCGAAGCAATCGCCAATGATCGGCAGCACGCGCTCATCGGTGAAACGGGCAACGGAATCCTGTACAGCGCGTTCTTCCTCGCTCAGCAGCGAACGCACGTCGAACAAATCGTAGGGGTTCAGTGTCTTCAGGCTCATTACTGTCTCTGGAAGGCGCATCCGCGCCCGGAAGGTAGGGGATAAGGTAGTTCAATCAGGCTGAAAGAATTGCTGCAGCTGCACGCTCGCCCGAGCTGACGGCGGCTTCCATGCCCGGTACGTGCAGTTCGGTCTGTTCGCCGGCAAAGTGGATGCGACCGAATGGGGCGTTGGCCCAGCGTAGGGTCTCGGCGAAGCGCCCGGGGGCGATTTCGGAGAACGCGCCGTCGGACAGCGGGTCATTGCCCCAGCTACGGGTCTCCAGCGGCACCAGCGCGCCTTTGGATGCCGGGCGCAGGCGCTCCATGGCGTTGATGGTCCAGGCAAAACGGGCCTCACGGTCGAGCTTGTCGGCCTGCTGGGCCATGGCGCCGTTGAGCCAGACGATCAGGCGGTTGATCTGGCCATCCGCGCCGGGCACGGCAAATACGCGCTGCAGCGGGCCATCGCCCCACAGCGACAGCGGCAGGCCGTCGTCTTCCCAGAATTTGCGGGTGGGATGCAGGTGCACGGTGGTCACCGCATTGGAACCACGTGCAGACCACACATCCTGCTGCGCCACCGGCGGTGCCGGATCGATGGCGATACGGCTGAGCGGCCCGCTGGGCAGGGCCAGCACCAGGTGCGCGGCGCGGAAACGGCGGCCGTCGGCGCAGCGTACTTCCAGCGTGCCACGCACCGACTCCACGCGGGTGACCTGGGCATCGAGCACCGGCGGCTGCGCCAACGAGGCGGCCATGGCCTCGGGCAGCGCCTGACTGCCGCCCTGCACCCAACCGGTGCCCCGGGAACCGAACCGGCGCAGCGCATCACGGCGCAGGGCATCGAGCGCGCTGATGGTCTGCAGCGAGGAGAAGCTATTGCCGATATCCATCCACTGCATCGCCTGCGGCGACCAGCCCTTGCTGGCGATCAGCTGCGCCAGCGGGATATCCAGCGAAAGATTGTTCGGGTCGCGCCAGCTGTCCACCGCCGGCAGGCCCAGCTCACCCATTGCGGTGGCCAGCAGCATCGGCGGCAACAGGCCATGTTCGCGGCCCTGAAGTGTATTGAGCGGGCTCTCACCCCATTGCAGCGCAGGCACCAGCCTGTCGCCCAGTACCAGGCCCAGCCCCGCGGCGGTCGGCAAGGCGGCCGACGGCGGCTCGATGCCGACACCCACGCGCTTGGCATGGGCATGCACGCGCTCATAGCCGGTGCCCACTTCCACGCCACCGATTTCAAAGCGGATGCCATTGCGCACCACGGTCTGCAGGCGGCCGCCAACACGCGGATTGGCCTCCAGCACGGTAACGCGGGCACCACCGGCTTCCAGCGCATGCGCGGCGGCCAGACCGGCCAGGCCGGCACCGACCACGATGACGTCGCTGGTTGGCACTTTGGCGTGCAGCAGGCCAGGCAGCATCGACAGTGCAGCCATGCCTGAAACTCCCTTGATGAAATCGCGTCGTTGCATTGGAGAAACCTGTGGTACGGGTCGGGTGGTGCTTTGGTTCTTTTGCTTTGGTGCTTTTGCTTCTGTTTCTAAAGCCGTCATTCCCGCGAAGGCGGGAATCGCTCTTGCTCTTGCTCTTGCCGTTGCTTCCGCTCCTGCCATTGTTCCCGCACGCCCTGCCACAAACCCAAAGTGCCAGAGCCAGAGCCAGAGCGATTCCCGCCTTCGCGGGAATGACGAACAAAAGCAAGCGGAACGCCCCATTCCTTGTTCACCATCCCGCCTTCGCCGGAATGACAAACTGATGGTGTTTCGTTACAGCCCAACACGCGTCAGCCGGGAGGGTGCACCGCACCCTCCCAGCCACGCAGCACTCCTTAGAACTTGTAGCTCACTTCCACGCCGTACATGCGCGGCAGCGACGGGGTCAGGCCGAAGTCACGCAGGTTGCTCACCGCCAAGCCGGTCAGCGGCGGGATAGCCGGCAGCGCCACGTAGGCATCCGGGTTGATGGTGCGCTGCGCGTCTTCCAGCGTGCGGTCATTGAACGCGTTGTTGATGTAGGCCGAGACCTGCAGCTGTTCGGTCGGGCGGATGCTGAAACGGAAGTTGGTACGGGTGGAAGCGCCGATGTAGGCCAGGTTGTCGACCTGGATGTAACGCTTGCCTTCGTAGTTCACGTCCATGTTGGCGGTGTATTCCCAACCATTGGACAATGCGCCGTCATACATCAGGCCCAGCGTCGCCTTGTGCTTGGGTACGCGCGGTAGGGTGTAGCCGGCGGCGTCGGCAGCCGGATCGCTCAGGGTCGGCGCATTGCTGCTGGAGAACAGGTCAGCCTGGTCCTGGCTGAGGAACTTGAGGATCTCCGCATCGGTGTACGAATACGCCAGGCTGGCCAGCCAACCCTGTGCGAACGCCCACTGGCTTTCCAGCTCGAAGCCACGGATGCGCGATTCGCCCACGTTGGTGGTGTAGCTGGTGGAGAACAGCGAACCGTTCTTGCGGGTCACCGGGCCGGTTTCGGTCAGCTGCTGGTTGGTCCAGTCGATCTGGTAGATGTTGGCATTGACGCGCAAGGTGCCGTCCAGCCAATCACTCTTCATGCCCAGTTCGTAGTTCCATGCCTCTTCTTCCTTGTACGAGGCCAGGCCACGGGCGATCAGCGCATCACGCTCGGATTCCTGGAAGTCGGCACGGTAGACATCGGTATTGAAGCCGCCCGGCTTGGTGCCCTTGGAGACCAGACCGTACAGATTGATGTTGTCCTGTGCCTGGTAGCTCAAGGTCCAACGCGGGGTAAAGCTGCTGAAGGTCTTGTCCAGCGCATAGGCCTGGGTATAAGTGTTGGCACCCAGCACGCGCGTGTCGACGCCCCCCTTGCTGATCTCGTCACGGGCGTAGCGGCCTTCCAGCGACGTGGTCCACTTGTCGGTGATGCGCCAGTTGATAAGGCCGTACAGGGCCTTGTTGACGGTCTTGTCATTCGGGTTGGTCGCGATCGGCGTGACCACCTTGCTGCCACCGATGGTATAGCCGGTGAGGTCGCCACCCCAGCCCGGCTGCGCCTGCTGGTCGTAGTAGTACGCACCCACCATGCCGGAAACGTCCAGGCTCTGGTCGCTGCTCAGGCGGATGTCCTGCGACCAGTTCTTGACGCCGCTGTTGGTGAAGCTTTCGAACGCACCGCCGTAACCGCGGATGTCGCTGTAGTCCTGGTCGCTGGCGGCGTAGGTTTCGCTCTTGTTGTAGGCCGAGGTCGAGGTCAGGTTCCAGCCGTTGGCGAACAGGTAGTCCACCACCACGCTGGTGCGCAGAAGATCAGTCTTGCGGCCGGAGAAGTAGCCGGCGGTCTCGAACTCCCGGGTGTTCAGCGCGTAGTCCGACGGTGCCTTCAGCTCACCGCAGTAGTAGCCACGGCGACGCGACTCCAGGATCGGATACAGGCCGAAGTACAGGCCGCCGGTTTCTTCCGGCAGGTAGCAGTTGAGGTTATCGCTGCCCAGACGCGCGGCGGCGAAGTGCTGATCGCGGCTCTTCTGCTTCATCACGCGCGCGGTGATATCCAGCGCCTCGGTCGGCGACCATGCAATGGCGGCCATACCGCTGATGGTTTCGGTGCCGTTGAGATCCTTCTTGCCCGACGCTTCGTTGTAGAAGATGCCGTCGTTGCCACGCTTGTTCAGGCTGACGTCGTAGCCAAACGAGCCGTCTTCATTGCCGCCGGAGTAGAACAGGCCCATCTTTTCCTGGCCGTAGTTGCCGGCGCCCAGGGTGAGCTTGCCGCCGGGTACGCTGCCCGGGCGCTTGGTGATGAAGTTGACCGCGCCGGAGAAGGTGCGGCGACCGAATGCCGCCGACTGCGGGCCACGGATCACTTCCACGCGCTGGATGTTTTCCAGGCCATAGCTGGAAATGTCGCCTTCGACGTAGATACCGTCGATAAAGAACGAGGCATTGGCTTCGCCCTGGATGTTGGACATGCCGCGGATCACCGGACGGTCAAAGCCACGGCCGTAGCCGGACTTGAACGAGAAGCTCGGCGACAGGTTGGCGATGTCGCGCACGTCGGTCAGGCCCTTCTTCTCGATGGTCTGCTCGGACATCGCGGTGATCGGCAACGGCATCTGCTGCAACGGCTCGGACACGCCACGTGCGGTCACGGTGATCTGGTCAAGGCTCTGTACGGCGTCACTGTTGGCTGCCGGCGGTGCACCCGCTTCGTCGCTGTCAGCGGCGGCGGCGTTGCCCGCACACAGCAGCAGCGCAAGGGCGATCGAGGAGCACAGCAGGTCTGGCTTGATGGTTTTCATGGATTTCCCGACTGGAAAGTTTGATCGGAATGGATTGGGAGGATGGATGCGCCGTCTTGGGGGAGGGTTCCGTCCAGTGTTTCCGTACTTCAGTCCTGCTGTTTCGCCGCCGCGCCCTGCTTGAGCTGCTTGTAGTAGCTCCAGCTGGTGACGTTGGGCTGCACCCAGGTTTCAGGTGCGCGTGCGTACTCCGGATAGCGGGTACGGACGAGTTCCTGGATATCGGCAGGCAATTCACTGACCGAGGCGCGCTTGTTGCCTTGCGCGACGTACAGCAGATTGCCCGGGCGGGTGCCCAGCTTCATCCAGGGAAGCCACGGCCCGACACGGGTCCAGCCGTAGGTGACCGGCACGCTCTTCAGCGCCGGGTTTTCGAGGTCCGCGCGCGGCGCGAAGAACATGAAGTGCTCCGAGCCCATGTAGGTCGGGCCGGTCGATTCAGCGGGAAATTCGCTCGGCTGCAGCGGGTTGGGATAGGCCAGCGGAATGTTGAGGGTCAACATCACCTGGTCGCCTGCTTCCACCCACGGCAGGTGCAGCGGCCGGCCCGGTGCGTTGAGCACGGTGTTGACCGGGTCGTTGGCAACCTGCACCACTTCATTGCGTTCGCCGGAGAGCGTGTTGTCCCAGCTGTCGATGATCTTGCCGGTCTTCAGGTCGCGGTAGAAGGTCAGTTCTCGGGTGTACAGGCGCCACACGCCATCGGCCTGCTTTTCGGCGCGGCAGATGTTGTAGCCCTCGAAGCCCAGCAGCGGTGCCGGCTTCTGCCCGGGTTCCTGCGAGAACAGCGTGCCTGCCCACCACAGGATCTCTTCCTGCTTCGGGTCCAGCGAGCAACGCAGCTTCACCATTGCTTCCACGCTGCCCTGCTCGGACTGCAGATCCAGCGCCTGCGCCTGTGGCGAAAGTGCAATTGCAGCAGCCAGCAAAACCGATGACATTCGTATCACGTCTACCCCCCGGTTGATGGAAGCGCCGCGACCAAGGTCACAACTGCTTCAGACCACATAGGACAGGCCCATTGACCCATCAAAGATGACATATAGCTATATCATTAGTACATGATTGTCCAATCATTTGTAACACCTTTGTCGCAGACACCGCGGCCCATCTGGCGGGCGTGAAAATGGAAACCGGTGGTCACTGCGCCAAGTTGCGCAACATGCTGCTTTGCAACAAAATTTTGCCGGGCGGCATGTGAAATTCGGCACTGTCGCTTGTCCGGACATTTGATAGATTCGGGGAATCGCTCGGTCCTTGGCTGGACCCGCAGGCGGTCGCGGCGGGGTGCCAACACCGGCCGGCGAAAAAAGAATCGATAGGTATGGTCGGGCCGCTTGACGGTGTCCAGACCAACATGACATATAGTCATAACATTAGAACTTTAATACCTGCCCAGGAGTCGCCATGAGCCAGCAAGCACTGCCCCCCAGTTGGCAGCACGTCGGCCGCCACGCGGTCTTTCCCGAAAGCGCACACGACGACACCGCGCGCTTCGACTTCCTGGCCAATCTCAACGGCTACCTGGCCACCCAGCTCAGTCCCAAGGTCAAGTTGGCCTACGAGCAGCGGGTGAAGCCGGCGTTCGAAAAAGAAAAAGGCCGCGCCCCGGAAACCCGCCACGAAGTACGCAAGGCGATGGCTGCCGATGGCATCTACCAGACCTGGAGCGCCCTGCGCCGCAGCAGCATGGAAATGCGCCAGCAGGCCGGTCGCGGCCTGGTGCTCAAGCAGGTGGACGCGCTGATCGACAAGACCCGCGCGCTCAATGCCAGCGACGATGGCCTGCAGTTGGACGCATCGGTGAAGGTGCCGCGCTATTCCAGCGCCGTTGACATCCATTGCATGCCCGGCGGCTACCACACCGAACTGCTGGCCGATGACGTATCTGCGGCGGCCAATTACGACTGCGGCATCTTCGCCACCACCGGCGGCATGCTCGGCCGCTACAACGATGGCGGTGGCCAGGCACTGGCGCAGTGGTTGAAGGAAGAACACCCCGAATTCAAACCGCGGCGCATCCTCGATATCGGCTGCACGGTCGGCCACAACATCGTGCCGCTGGCGCAGGCGTTTCCCGAGGCCGAAGTGATTGCGATCGATGTGGCCGCGCCGATGCTGCGCTACGCACATGCGCGTGCCCGTGCCCTGGGCGTGAACAACATCAGCTTCCGCCAGGCCAACGGCGAAGCGCTGGACTATGCGGACGGGTCGTTCGACCTGATCACCACCGCGATGTTCTGGCACGAAAGCTCGGCCACGGCGATGCCGCGCAAGCTGCGCGAGATCCATCGCCTGCTGGCGGCCGGTGGCCTCACCGCGCACCTGGAACAGCCGCAGTACCACGGCATGGACCCGTACGAGCAGTTCATCCGCGACTGGGATGCGTACAACAACAACGAGCCGTTCTGGAGCGTGATGCACGAATACGACCTGCGCCAGATGATGGCTGCAGCCGGCTTCGAGGCGGACCGCTATTTCGAAACCAAGGTCCGCGGCGTGGTCGATCGGGACATCTTCCCGGTCGCCAGCGAAAGCGGCGAAGACCACGGCCGCGCTGCGCTGTGGACCATGTTTGGAGCCTGGAAAGCATGAGCATCGATCCGATCGCCCTGGCCGGCAGCCGCGCCCGTGGCAAGCGTCCGTACTTTTTCAAGGACCCGGATGTCGAGCGCGTGCTCTCCATCGCCATGGCCATCGCCATGGAGAACGCGGTAACCCACCAGCGCCTGGATGCGCTGGAACGCTTGATCGAGAACAAAGGCCTGCTCAGCCGCGAGGAACTGGACCAGTTCCGACCGGACCGTGAGGCCGAAGCCCAGCGGACGCTGTGGATGAAGGAATACATCGCCCGGGTGCTGCGCATCGTGCAGCAGGAAACCGAGGCCTTGGAAGGCGGTGCTATGGACGTGCCGATGGAAGAAGTGATGGATGCACTTCGCAACGAATGAGGCCCGGCCTCAACTGATGACATCAACACGACCACAAGGGAAACCGCAATGCCGAACATGCAACTGCACATGCCGCTGCTGGCCCGCCACGAAGGCGTCTGGGACGGCGTATACCGTTACTACGATGCCAACGGCGACAAGATCGACGAGCACAAGTCGCGCCTGATCTGCCGCTTCACCAGCGACGAGAACCTGCCCTACCACCAGACCAACCATTACAGCTGGGCCGACGGCAAGGTGGAAGTGCGTGACTTCCCGACCCGTTACGAATTTGGCCGGGTCATCTTCGACAACGAGCTGATCTACGGTTGGGCGGCTGAAGTGCCGTTGGACGACTACCACCGCACCGTCATGCTGTACTGGAAGCGCAAGGGCGAAGAAGGTCTGGAGCTGTACGAAATGATCCAGCTCTCCGATTGCGGTCAGATGCGCAACCGCATCTGGCATTGGTACAAGAACGGCGTGCTGGTGCAGCGCACCCTGATCGACGAGAAGTTCGTCAGCCGCGACTGGCAGAAGATCAAGGGCGAGAGCTTCAACGGCGACCCGATCTGATCAGGCAGATTGAATGATGACTCGGGGCGCGATGGCGCCCCGAGTTTGTTGTGAAAACACAGCGGTAGAGCTGGCGATTGCAGCGGCGAAGCCCCTCTCACCCCGCGCGCGGGGTGAGAGGGCAGCTTGCGAACCATTGGTTCGCTGCCCATCGAACGCCCTTGCGCCGGCGCAAGGGCCGGGGCGCGGAGCGGGGGTTGGTGTGAGGGGAAGCTTCTAGCAAGCAGACCCAAAGCTTTTAAAGCTCCCCTCATCCGCCCCTTCGGGGCACCTTCTCCCGCAAGCGGGAGAAGGGACGCCATAGAAGCAAAGGCAATTGCAAAAGCGAGAAGCAAAAGCCAAAGCAGCTGCACAAGCAGCTGCAACAAACATGATCCAGGCAATCAACCACCGAGGTACCCAATGAGCAACACCCGCAGACATTTCCTGGGCAGTGCCGCCGGCCTGGCCGCGCTGGGCGCAGTCGGCCCGTCCCTGCTGGGTGCCTCGGCACCGGCGCAGGCGGCAATGGGCAAGGGTCCGGACGCGCTCAACGAGCGCACCGATGGCACCTATGACACCGTGGAACTGGCCAAGCCGGCCTGGACCCTGGGCCTGGTGCAGTCACGCGTGCACAGCTTCGATGCGCGCGAATGGAAGTCGGCCACCAAGGCCAACCTGGCGCACATGCTGGACCTGATCGACAAGGCGCATTACCACGCCAAGCCCGACCTGCTGCAGTTCCACGAATTCCCGCTGACCGGTTGGCGCAAGTGGACCCGCGAGGAGATCCTCAAGTTCGCCATCACCATTCCCGGTGAGGAAACCGAGGCCATCGCTGCCAAGGCACGCCAGTACGGCACCTGGATCGTATTCGGCGCCTACGCCACCGATCCGGATTGGCCGGGCCACGTGCTGTCGATCACCACGATCATGAACGACAAGGGCGAGATCGTGGACAAGCACTGGAAGGCGCGCAACCTCAAGGGCGCCTTCCCGGATTTCGAGCTGTTCACCACCACCACCTACGACGTGCTCGACCGCTACGTTGAGATGTATGGCCGCGACGCGGTGGTGCCGGTCACCCGCACCCCGCTGGGCAACATCTGCACCAGCTCCACCCAGCGCGAGCCGGAGCTGTTCCGGGCGATGGCGTTCAAGGGCGCCGAGGTCTTCCTGCGCACCGCATCGGGTGGCTTCTCGGACATGGATATCGCTGCCTGCGCCATGTACAACGGCGTCTACTCCTCGATCGTCAACAACTCGATCTCGCCGGACAACGGCCCCTACTTCGATGACCCGGGCTCAGGCGGCACCGCCCTGTACGACCCCAGCGGCAAGGCCATCGCAGAAGCGCAGAGCAAGGAAGAAACCCTGGTGCTGGGCCGCGTGCCGATCGCCGAGCTGCGTGCGCGCAAGCGCCAGCCGGTGGTGCACATGGACCTGTTCCGCGACGTCTACGACACCTACCAGAACGCCTACCCGCCGAACCTGTGGTCGGAATACCTGCCCACCTCGCTGGAGGACGCCGCCCGCTACATCCGCGGCAAGTCACGCTGGAAGTAATGCTTCACCAACAACGGCGCCGAAAGGCGCCGTTTTCATCTGCAACCCCGCATGCACCCGCCCTGCACAGGGCCCTGCGCATACTGCCGCCGTAGAAGTCGGCCGCTCGGGCCGGGACTCGCGCTGCCATCGGAGCTGCAATGCTGGGAATGTTCAAGAAGAAACCGGGAATCATCACCGTTACCCTCAATGCGCGCCTGCAGCCCATGCACCGCGCCGATCTGGAAGATGCTTTCATCGAAGCCTGCGATGCACGCCGCATCAATGCAGAAGTGGTGGGCGGCGGCACCTTGCTTGCCAAGAATGGTGAAGTGGCCGCCTGCGACATCGAGGTGCAGATGGGCAACCTGGATGCTGATGCCATTGCCATCACCGGGCGCCTGTTTGAAGCCATGCTCGCACCGAAGGGCTCGTACATGGTTGTCGACGGCAGCAGCGAACGTATCGCCATCGGCCAACACGAAGGTCTGGGCCTGTACCTGAACGGTACCGACCTGCCCGATGACGTGTACCAGACCTGCGACTCCAACCATGTGTACGAAGAGTGCGAACGCCGCCTGGAAGGCTTCGGCATGGTCAACAGCCATTGGCAGGGGCCGAATGAGACTGCCCTGTACATGTACGGCGACAGCTTCGAGCGCATGCATGCAGCCATCCTGCCGCTGCTGGAGACCTACCCGCTGTGTCGGCAGTGCCGGGTCGAACGTATTGCCTGACCCTGTCCGGTTTCCGCAGCGTCCGGCGGGCTGGAAAGATGGCGCCACCACGCGGCCGTAGCATCCCCTTTGTTGCCCCAGATATCCGGGAGGGAGCGCACGATGACCACCTTCTTCGCCCTGGCGGTGACCCTGTGCTGGGCCGTAGTGCTGCTCTACTGGGGCCTGACTGCGCTGCAGGCCAAACCCGTCAGCCGTACCGAATCGGCGCACAAGCAGCTGCTGGCCTATTGGCTGCCGCTGCTGATCGCCGTCCTGCTGCTGGGCCCGGGCGAATGGTTCGGGCACAGCTGGTTGCGTGAACGGTTCGTGCCGCATTCACTGCCGGTCCATGGCCTCGGCCTGCTGCTGTGCGTGGCCGGCGCGAGTCTGGCGATCTGGGCACGCTGGCGGCTAGGCCGCAACTGGAGCGGCAATGTACAGATCAAACAGTCGCACGAATTGATCACCAACGGCCCGTATGCCCTGGTGCGCAACCCGATCTACAGCGGCTTCCTGTTGATGTTCAGCGGTACCGCACTGATGGTGGGTGACTGGCGCGGCGTGATCGCGGTGCTGATCGTATTTGTTTCGTTCTGGGTCAAACTCAAGCAGGAAGAACGCTTTCTGTCAGCGCACTTCGGGCAGGCGTATCGGGACTATGCCCAGCACACCAAGCTGCTGATTCCTTGGGTGCTATAGGTCGTCAGCCGCGCTCGGCCTCGTCCTCGCCCGTACGGCCAGCGCCATAGCCCAGCCCGGCGCCCATACCCATGCCGGCGCCCATCCCTCCCATGCCGCCACCACCGCCCTGCTTGCCTGCACCCGCCCGCTCACCGTCCTTGCCCGCCCCTCCCTTGCTGCCACTGCCGCTGGCCGGCCGCGACGGCCCTTGCTGCGGGATGGCAACACTGGCGGGTATCACATCCAGATCCAGCACGCCGCGGATGAAATTGCGCAGCGATACCACCAGCTCGGCGGTCTGGATCGGGCGGCCCTCGACCATCTCGGTGGCCGCGCGCGCGGCCAGCCGCACCTGCTCCTCGGTGCCCAGCAGGATCACGTCGGACAACGCCGCCTCCACCGCATCGCGGGTGCGCCGGGCACGGTCACCGGCGTCGCCACCGTCAACCGTGGGCAGCACCACCGCGCCGTCGGCATTGGTGACCGCCTCGCCCTGGGCCAGCTCTGCGGCGCGGCGGCGCAGGTCGCGCAGATGGCTCGGATCCACGCTCAGGTCACCGGTAAAGGAGCCGCCCAGGGTCTTGTAGGCGGCGATCAAGGTCTTCAGCCGCTCATTGATCTGGCGGTTGGCGGCCTCGCGCTTCTGCTGCACCGCCTGCATCACCACCAGGCGTATGCCTACGCCGATCAAGGTGATGATGGCCAGGCCGGCAAGCGTCGACAGCAGGCCCTGCCAGGAGCTGAAATCCAGACCGCGCATGGGTGCATCCGTTGTTGCAGGCGCACATCGACGCCGGGGCCCTCATCGTACCGGTTGGCTCGCAATTGCCACCAATGGGACAGCCACGGCCATGGGCGGACGCGGTATCTTGTCGCCCTCTCTTCACCTTGAATCCTGCCGATGCCCATCCCCTCTTCCGCCCCGGCCACCTCGCCGTCGCAGAAACTGGAACGCGCACTCAAGCCGCGCCAGCTGATCATGATGGGCCTGGGCAGCGCGATCGGCGCCGGCCTGTTCCTCGGCTCGGGCGTGGGCATCCAGGCCGCAGGCCCGGCAGTGCTGATCTCCTACCTCGTCGCCGGCACCCTGGTCATCATCATGATGCACGCGATGGGCGAGATGGCCGCTGCGCGGCCCGCCAGCGGTGCGTTCTCCGTCTATGCCGCCGATGCCCTGGGCGCTACCGCCGGTGCCACGGTGGGCTGGCTGTGGTGGGCGCAGCTGGTGGTGGTGATCGCCGCCGAGTCGGTGGGTGCGGCCGGCCTGCTGGCAACGGTATGGCCACAGCTATCGGTGCCGCTGACCTCGCTGGCGTTCATGGTGGTGTTCACCGTGATCAACCTGATGGGCGTGCGCAACTACGGTGAGTTCGAATTCTGGTTCGCCATCCTCAAGGTCGGCGCCATCATCGCCTTCATCCTGGTGGGCATCGCACTGCTGGCGGGCCTGCTGCCCAACGTGGCCTCGCCCGGCATGTCCAATATCACCGGCCACGGCGGTTTCATGCCCAAGGGCCTGGCCGGCATTGGCGCAGCCTTGCTGGTGGTGATCTTCGCCTTTGGCGGCACCGAAATCGTGGCCGTGGCCGCGGCCGAAACCCAGGACCCGGAGCGCAGCCTGGCCCGGGCCATCCGCACCGTGGCCTGGCGCATCCTGGTGTTCTACATCGGTTCGATCGGCGTGATCATCGCCGTGGTGCCGTGGAACAGCGAAACCCTCAAATCCCCGTTTGCGGCGGTGCTGCAGGTAGCCAACATCCCCGGGGCCGCCACCGCCATCACCCTGATCGCGGTCATCGCCCTGTTGTCGGCACTCAACGCCAACCTCTACGGCGCATCGCGGATGATCTACTCCCTCGCCGAGCGCCATGAGGCGCCGCGTTGGCTGGCCCGCACCAACATCCGCCAGGTGCCGGTGATGGCCGTGCTGGCCAGCGTGCTGTTCGGCTTCGGCGCCACGGTGTTGGAGCTGCTGTATCCCAACAAGGTGCTGCCGGTGCTGCTGAACGTGGTCGGCTCCACCTGCCTGCTGGTCTGGACCATTACCCTGGTATCGCAGCTGATCCTGCGCCGCCGCGCCGAACGCCTGGGTACACCGCTGCCGTTCCGCATGGCCGGTTTTCCCTACCTGACGGTGCTGGCGCTGGCCATCCTCGGGCTGATCTTCGTGCTGCTGCTGAGCACCCCGGAGACCCGCCTGCAGTTCCTGTCGATGGCCGCCTTCACCGCCTTCATCGCGCTGTGCAGCGCCCTGGCACGCAACGCACGCCGGGCCTGACCATGCCGGAACAGGCTGTTTGCGGGCCTACGACCACGCCGGGCTTGTTTTAACGCGAAACTAACGGCAGGCTGCGCCCATCCGAGGCCAGCCATGCCAACTCCAGACCCCCGCGTCGACGCCTACATCGCCAATGCCGCCGCTTTCGCCCAGCCCATCCTGCGCGAAATCCGCCAGCGTGTGCATGCCGGCTGCGCGCAGGCCGAGGAAGCGATCAAATGGGGGATGCCGGCCTTCCTCTACCAAGGCAAGCTGCTGTGCGGCATGGCCGCGTTCAAGGCGCACGCGACACTGGGCTTCTGGCAACGCGATGGTGCTGCCGGCAACGATGAAGCCATGGGCCAGTACGGCCGCCTGTGCACTCCCAAGGACCTCCCCGGCAAACGCGAGTTCGCCAACCAGCTGCGGCAGTCCATGCAGCGTATCGACAGCGGCGTGAGCGCACCCAAGCGCGCACCACGCGCGGCATTGCCGATGCCACCTGCGTTCGCCCAGGCGCTGCAGGCTGCGCCTGTTGCCAAGGCACACTTCGACGCTTTTGCCCCCGGATACCAACGCGATTACCTGGAGTGGATTGGCGAAGCCAAGCGCGACAGTACCCGTGAAGAACGTATTAAAAAGTCCATTGCGTGGTTGTCTGATGGCAAACACCGCAATTGGAAACATGAGAAGCATTGACGCGGCACGCCGCAAGCTTTTCACTTCCCCCAGAACGCCCCCCACAGCCCTACCGTTACGACATGATCGACCTTGAAGACCTCATCCAGCGCGCCATCGACCCGGCCTCCGTCAAGCTGGAAGGCACGCTGACCAATCCGCCCTCTTTCGGCGTCTACGCCATCGATACCGATGACGGCACCCATTTCCGCTTCGGCAGCCATCCGGTGCGCCTGCACGAACTGGAAGACAAGTTCGGCGGAGCCGAACTTGAGTATCTGTTCCTGTCACGCGAGGACGCTGCCGCGATGACCGCTGCGCTGAACCGTCCCGAGGCGGACTGAACACCCGTTGCTGCAGCGGAGCCCTGCTCCGCTGCGACTGTACGGGTGAAGGCCCTTGCCGGGCATGGCCCGGCAACACCATGGCGCCCGGCGGGCGCGTCCTGCACCGTTGCCCCGCGCGGACGCGACCCGATGCCTCGGATTTCGGGCTACCGGGCCCTGCTGCATGGCTCCAGAAAACCACCCCGACACGGGAATCGAGCAACTCCTTGACATAAGTCATCGAGAAGCCCGGCACCAAGCGAGGAACATGTGAGGCACCCCCGCAGCAGGAACCTCCCATGCTCAGCTCCACCCAACGTGACCTCATCAAGGCGACCATCCCGCTACTGGAGACCGGTGGCGAAGCGCTGACCAAGCATTTCTACGGGTTGATGCTGACCGAAAGCGACGCAGCGCGTCCGCTGTTCAACCCCGTCCACCAGATCAGCGGCGACCAACCGCGTGCCTTGGCCAATGCCGTGCTGATGTACGCCAAGAACATCGACCGGCTGGAAGCACTGGGCCCCTTGGTGGGCCAGATCGTGGCCAAGCACGTCGCCCTGCAGGTGCTGCCTGAGCACTACCCCATCGTCGGCCATTACCTGCTGCGCGCGATCCGCGAAGTGTTGGGGCCGGAGGTGGCCACCGATGAAATCATCGATGCCTGGGGCACCGCCTACCAGATGCTGGCCGACCTGCTGATCGGTGCCGAGGAGTCGGTCTACGCCGCCAATGAAAGCGCCCCGGGCGGCTGGCGCGGCGCCCGCAGCTTCCGCGTCGCCGACAAGGTCCGTGAAAGCGCGGAGATCACCTCTTTCCACCTGCTGCCGGCCGATGGCGGTGCCGTGGTCGACTTCCTGCCAGGCCAGTACATCGGCCTGAAGTTGCTGCTGGATGGCGAAGAAGTCCGCCGCAACTACTCGCTGTCACGTGCCGCCGATGGTCGCGGCTACCGCATCAGCGTCAAGCGCGACGGCGTGGGCAAGGTCTCCAACCACCTCCACGACAACGTACAGATCGGCGACACCTTGCAGCTGTTCGCACCCGCAGGTGATTTCACCCTGGTCGCCAGCGAGCGTCCGGTTGCCCTGATCAGCGGCGGCGTCGGCATCACCCCGACCCTGCCGATGCTGGAACAGGCACTGGCCAGCGGCCGCCAGGTGCACTTCATCCATTGCGCACGCAACGGCGAGGTACACGCCTTCCGCGAGTTCATCGCCAACAAGCAGAAGCAGCACCCGCAGCTGCGCAGCTATACCTGCTACAGCGATGCACTGCCGGGCGACAAGGCCGATGCCGATGGTTTGCTGAGCAACGCGCTGCTGGAGCAGTGGCTACCTGCCGAGCGTGACGTGGATGCGTACTTCCTGGGGCCGAAGCCGTTCATGGCCCAGGTAAAGAAGCTGCTGCGTGATGTCGGCGTGCCGGAGTCCCAGACCCACTACGAATTCTTCGGGCCCGCCGCGGCACTGGAAGCCTGAGCGGCATCGCCGCAAACGTGTGAGAGGTAGGAGGCCGGCAGGGAAACCCGCCGGTCTTCTTTTTTGGCAGCAGCTACGCAAGCGGCTGCGGCGGCGCTAGGATGCGGCATCGCTCACTGCTCTGGGGAAACGCATGAACGTCTATGCCGTGGTGCTTGCTGCTGTATCCAGCTTTCTGCTGGGCGGGCTGTGGTATTCACCGGTGCTGTTCGGCCGTGCCTGGAACCGCGAGAACGGTGGCGACGTACCGCAGGGGCACCCGGGCAAGGTTTTTGGCGTGGCGTTCGTGTTTTCGCTGGTCGCGGCGTTCGCGTTCGCCTGGTTCCTCGGGCCGGCACCGGAACTGCGCAAGGCGCTGTTATGCGGAGTGGTCGCAGGGTTTGGCATGGTCGCAGCGAGCTTCGGCATCAACTATCAGTTCGCGCAGCGCAGCGGGAAGTTGTGGGCCATTGATGGCGGCTACCACACAGCGCAGTTCGTGCTGTTTGGTTTGATCCTGGGTCTTTGGCACTGAGACAGCTGTCGCTGCAACGCTTTCCGTTCAGTCCTTCGACAAGGGCTTGGCCAAGCATGTTCCTTGGCTTTCAAGCATGCGTCGATGCCATAGCGATTCGACACGATCCACGTGCAATCGCTGCCCGACAGAGGCCCCACATCTCTTCTGGTCATTATCGTTAATGCATCTCGTTTGAAATACTCGAGACGTACCTCCATGCGCCACTTGGCGGCAGTTTTGGGCTGCACCTGCTGAGGCAACAAAGGAGTGGAAGTCCGATGAAAGGTGTCGCAGTGGCATTGATTGCGGCTGCGTCGCTCGCCGCCTGCACACAACGCGGACAGAATGACGGCAATATCAAGCTACCGCCGGTAGCGGTAGCAATCGCGGACTCCCCGAGCTCAAGCAACACGCTCGCGGCTCAGCCACGCCAGCGCAACAACCGCAATGGCATTGAGACAAGAAACCTGGGCGGGCGCGCCTACACCGTCGTGTCCATGGGCCAGGTGCCGGAGGGAGACGCGCAGAGGGTAGTGCGTGATCTTCGCAAGGCCGCACTCGCAGGCAATGCAAGGGCTTCCTATGGCATCTATCTGAAAGTTCGCGAGTGCGTGGACATGCTGAAACGGTATGAAACCCGCGGTCCGGCATCCATCACATCCTCAACGTATGAGGCTTGCAGAAATCTGGAAGCCGAGAACTACGAAAGCGCTGCAAGCTGGCTTGATCTCGCAGCATCACAAGGTCACCTGGGTGCACAGCTTCTCTACGCGGCAGATCCGGAAGCAACCCTTGGTGGGGCCGCTGAGATGCTCAAGGATCCCTATGCACTGACCCGGTACAAGGAAAAAACCATGCGCTACTTGATGGCTGCTGCAGCAGGCGGAAATGTCGAAGCGCTGCTTGGGCTGGGCAATGCTTACAGGGTCGGCGTGCTAACCGATAGGGATCTGGTCAGCAGCTACGCCTACTACCGGGCAGTTGAGAAGATCGATCCGAGATTCATCCCGCAAGCGAGCATGGAGGTGCTTAAAAAAGAGATGACCCAGCAACAAATTGAACTGTCACGCGCCAAAGGAATGGAGATCCATGATGGATGCTGTAGTGAAAAACAACGATCAGTGCAGAGCCCGTAGGCAGCGGTAAGCTGTGGGCGATCAATGGTGGCTACCACACCGCACAGTTAGGTCTGATCCTGGGCTTGTGGCATTAAGGCAGTAACTAAGCTCCCTGCTGTTGCTGTTGCTCTAGCCCCCTCCCTTTGCCGCAGGCAAGGGGAGGGCTGGGGAGGGGTAGCTTCGGCTTCGGCTTCGGCTTCGGCTTCGGCTTCGGCTTCGGCTTCGGCTTCGGCTTCGGCTTCGGCTTCGGCTTCGGCTTCGGCCGTGGCCGTGGCCGTGGCCGTGGCCGTGGCCGTGGCCGTGGCTCCTGACTTTGACCTACCGGGTCCCCTTCCGCAGCGACGCAGCTGACGGACATGACCCCGCATGGGGCGACGTGCAGGACGCACGTCGTTTTTCGACGATACAGGGATGTATCGTCGAAAAATCCCGGCAGCGGAGTGAACCTGGAGCGCGCAGCGCGTAAGGCGCGTAAGGCGCGTAAGCAGGGTGTGCTTGACCAGCCATTCGGCTGTTGAACAAGCGCTTCTTTTGGTTATCTTTTCTTTGCACAAGCAAAGAAAAGTAACTCGCTCCCCGAAGGGGAGAGAAAGCCTTCGCCTCGGTTGTTGCCGTTGCTGTCACCGCCTCCAAAACCAAAGCAAGTACAAGTGCAGAGCTTTCGCCAGCCTACGGCGCGCAAGCGCACCTTTCTTTGCTCGTGCAAAGAAACGTGGCCCAAAGAGACGTTCTTCAACAGCCGAATGGCTGGTCAAGCACACCCTGCCTCCGCGCCCACGCCGCTACGCGACGCGGGTCCACTCCGCCAGCGGGATTTTTCGCCACGACATCCCTGTCGTGGCGAAAAACGACGTGCATCCATACACGCCGCCCTTCGGGTTTTTCCCGCCGGCTCCGTCGCTACGGAACGGGCCCGGTGAATCAAAGTCCAGAGCAACTGCAACAGCAACTGCCAAAGCTGGAGCCACGGCCAAGGCACCCCTCCCCAACCCTCCCCTGCGCTTTGCGCAAGGGAGGGAGCTGAAGAACTGCCTTACGCGAGGTTCGCGCGCAGCCAGCGCATCACCGTTTCCACCACGCCCAACTTCTGCGGCACGTCCAGGGCGATCGCGCGAGCAAAGCCATCGGCGTTGCGAATGAATGCCTGCCTGGCCACTCGCTGCGCTTGTTGCACCGTCGACTGCTGCCGACGCAACTGCACGATCTGCACCGACGGACGCCCCGGTGGCGCGAACTTCTGGTAGCGGCGCAACTCATCAGCGACCAAACCAACATCCGTATCCGCCTTGAGCAGATGCTCACCGGCCAGCAACAGCAGCTCCAGTGCCTGCCCTGCAGCTGTCAGCGCTTTGTCTTCGGCGGCGAACATGGGCAGTGCACTATCCCGCTGCTGCAGACGCTGCAGCTGTGCTGTCCAGGGAAAGGCGGCGTGCGGAGTGGCCATTGGGGGTCGGGATCCAAGGAAAGGCGGCGAACTTTACGGGTTGGCGGAGGGTTGCGCCAGTTGGGAGACTTCCCCCTCTCCCCAACCCCTCTCCCGCGAGGGGAGAGGGGCTTAAGCTGCAATTGCGCTCAATGCTGAAACTCGTAGCGCACCGAGCCCCTCTCCCCTTGCGGGAGAGGGGTTGGGGAGAGGGGACGGAGGCGCAGCCTCCTGCCTCAGCCAATAACCCGCTTGAACGGCGGCAGCGAATCAATGATGCGCTTGCCATACCGGCGGGTCAGCAAGCGCGAATCCAGAATGATCACCCGCCCGGTATCGGTCGAGGTACGGATCAAGCGCCCGGAAAACTGGGTCAAGGTGCGCAGCGCATGTGGGATCGCGATCAGGTTGAACGAGTTCAAGCCGCGGCTCTCGAACCACTCGCTCAAGGTCGAGGTCTGCGGGTCGGTCGGCACCGCGAACGGCACCTGGGTGATCACCACCGTGGTGCAGGCCTCGCCCGGGAGGTCCAGGCCTTCACCAAACGAGTTCAAACCAAACAGCACCGAACCCTCACCCGCCGACGTGCGCCGGATGTGCTCGTCGATCATCTTCTGCTTGGCGCCATCGCCCTGCACCAGCACCTTCTTGCGCAGTGTTGCCGGCATCAGCTCGGCCACCTTTTCCATCTTCCAGCGCGAGGTGAACAACACCATGCTGCCCTTGTCCCAATCCAGCTCGGCGGCCAGATACTTGGCCACTTCCTTGGGATGACGCTCGCGGTCATCCGGCGTCACCGGGAACTGCGGCACGATCAACTCGGCCTGATTGGGCAGGTCGAACGGCGAGGCCAGCGACACCATCTCCGCTTCTTCCGGAATGCCGTTGTCGATCGCCAGCGACTGGAAATCGCCGCCGCCGGTAAGCGTGGCCGAGGTCATCACCACCGAGTCCACTTCGTCCCACAGCAGCTTGCGCAGCACCATCGCCGCCGACACGGGCGAGCAATGCAGGATGTAGTCGCCGTCGCGCGACATCGTCACCCAGCGCGCGATCGGCGGCTGGCCTTCCTTGTCCTCGCGACGCCAACCGGCCCACAGGTTGTACTGCTGCTCGATCATTTCCTGGGCCATGCCCAGGTTGCGTTGCAGGCGCTCGACGGCGGGATCGTCCTGCTTGCCCTTGGCCACCGCCGAAGCGGCTGCCGTAGCCCAGTTGAGCAAGGTGCGGGTTTCATCGGCCAGCACTTCGATCGGCTGCCGCCAGGACTCGGGCAGGCGACCGTTGGCAGCGCGCCACATCGGCTCGCGGTCATCGGGCTGCGGAATCCACACGTTGCCGATGTCATCGCGGAACGCCTTGAGCAGCTTGCTGACCCGCGACGCCACGTCGATGGCTTCATTCGGCAACAGGTTGCCGAGCTTGTCCTTGTCCACCGCGCGGTAGGCGCCGGCAATCAGGATCTGCAGGCGGCTGGTGCGCTTGGCCATGTCGTCCAACGGCAGGTTGGCGGCGCCCTGGTCGATGGCGACGTTGCCGATATGGTGGCCTTCGTCCAGCACCAACAGCATTTCGCCGGGCGCGGCGATCAGCGGCTGGCCGCTGTCGCTGTCACCCAACGACAGCGCCGACAGCAGCAGCGCATGGTTGGTGACAATGATCTGTGCATCACGTACTTCGGTGCGCGCGCGCAGCACCGGGCATTGCGACGAGTAGGCACAACGACGGCCGGCGCAGGCCGAGGCCGGCGTGGTGATGCGCATGCGCAGCGTGGGGGTGACGTTTTCCGGGGCGTTGTCCAGGTCACCGTTCCAACGCCCTTCGATGAAGGCCTTGGTCAGCTTCTCGGCAACGTCCATTTCAATCGGCGCCAGCGGCCGGTCATAGAGCTGCACGTCGTCGCCGAACATGCCTTCCTGCACGCCCTCGCCCTGCGCTTCGGCGGCGTTGCGCGTGCACAGGTAACGCGTGCGGCCCTTGGCCAGCGCCACCGTCGCCTGCAGGCCGGTGGACTTGAGGAAGTTGGGGATGTCGCGCTCGACCAGCTGCGACTGCAAGGCCACGGTGCCGGTACTGATGACCAGCTTTTTCTTGCTGGCCAGGGCAATCGGCACGCCGGCGGTCAGATAGCCCAGGCTCTTGCCAACGCCGGTGGGCGCTTCCACCACCCCGACGCCACTGCTGCCCAGCGCGCGCGACACCACGCCGATCATCTGGCTCTGCGAGCGACGCGTGCTGAAGCCCGGCGTGTTTGCCTGCAGCTTGGCGTAAGCGTCACGGATGCTGGTTTTGATGTCCTCGGTCAGCGCCCGTGGTGCTTCTACTTTTTCCGTCACGCCAACCTGCCCGCAGCTCAATCAAGGCCGGTATTTTCCCATACCGGCCCGCATTCACCGAATGCGTTGGCAGCTCAGGGTTTGCCGGGGGCCTGCGGGCGTCGCAGGGCCTGCACCAGCGCCCACGCCAACAGGATGTAACCCACCGCTTCGAACAGCGACAGCACAAGGTGGCCCACGCTTAGCAACGTATTCATCGAACTCACGCCGCCGTAGTTACCGCTCGCGATAAGCAGCAGGGGCACGGCACTGAGCACACCGCCCATCATGGTCACGGCCAGCAGCAAGGCCAGCGCCGACATGGCCACGCTGCGCACCTTGCCGCGCGGGGTATCGATCAACATCACCATCGCCACGCCGAGGGCAATCAGGATCGGCAGGCGGTAGCCGATGGAAACCAGCAAGGTGGTCAACAATTCCGTGGGTTGCATGGGCCGGCCTCAGTCCGCGGTGACCAGCAGCGCATCGCGGCCACGCAGCTCGGCGTAGATCGCATCGGTTTCCGGACGCATGCCATGCCATTGCTGGAAGCTCTCGGCCGCCTGTTCCACCAGCATGCCCAGGCCATCGAAGCTGTTGCGACACCCCGCCGCACGCGCCCAGGCCAGGAACGGGATCGACGCCTCGCCGTAGTTCAGGTCCACCGCCGTGGTCATGCTGTTGACCAGCGACAGCGGCAGGTTGAAACCATTGCCCTCGCCGCGGGCGGCCGAGGTGGCATTGATGATCAACTCAAAGTCGCCCTGATCCCGCAAACCATCCCAGTACGCGGAGATGGCGCGGCCCGGCTCGCTCATCGCATCCACCAGGGCATCGGCGCGCTCTGGCGAACGGTTGACCACCACCAGCTCCAGGATGCCCGCATCCAGCAGCGCCGGTGCAACGCCACGGGCCGCACCGCCCGCACCCAGCAGCAGCACGCGGCGGCCGCGCAGGTCCAGGCTATGGCGACCCGTGAGGTCACGCACCAGGCCGATGCCGTCGGTATTGTCACCGTGCCAGCGCTCGCCCTTGCGCAGCAGGGTGTTCACCGCCCCGGCCCGTTGCGCACGGGAAGTGGTGGTGCTGCACAACGCGAATGCTGCTTCCTTGTGCGGCAAGGTCACGTTTGCGCCAACTCCGCCATCGGCGGCGAAGGCTTCGAGGGCGGCCGCGAAATCTTCCGGGGAGGCTTCGATGGCGCGGTAGTCCACCGCGATGCCATGCGCCTTGCCAAACGCGGACTGGATGCGTGGCGACTGCGAGTGGGCGATGGGCTGGCCGAAAACGGCGTAGCGGGGAGCGCTCATTGTGATCCTCTGCATGACCTAGACTGGACGCGACTTTGCTTGCTGGACCCTTATGCGGACCCGAACATTGCTGCTCGCGCTGACTGCGAGTCTACCCTTTACCCCCGCTGCCTCGGCGCTTTCCGAGTACGGCATCGAAGGCATGGGCGTAGTCTCGACCCGCGCCGATGAAATCCGCGCAACGCTCGCTGCCGACGGCCAACGCATCATCTGGGCCAGCAACCGCGAGGACGGTGCCGGTGGCTGGGACCTGTGGCAGGCACGGCTGCAGGACAAGCGCTGGACCGACCCGCAGCCACTGGCCTTGAACAGCAGCGCCGACGAGCTGGATCCCTTCCTCAGCAGCGATGGTCACTGGCTGTATTTCGCTTCCAATCGCAAGGGCGGGCACGGCGGCCTGGATCTGTACCGGGCGGCGATAGCAGCCGACGGCAGCCTGGGGGCACCGCAGAATCTGGGCCCGACCCTCAATGGCCGCCAGGACGAACGCTCGCCGGCACTGGCCGACGACGGTCGGCTGTTGTTTGCCAGCAATCGCGACGGCGGAGGCGGCGGTTGGGATCTGTGGCAGACGCGGGCCAGTGGTGACGGCTTTACCGCCGTGACCGAGCTGGCCGGGATCAATACGCCGGCCGACGAAGTGGATGCCAGCTGGCTGGGTGGCGGGCGTGGCGTTGTACTCGCCCGTACCAACCCAAAGGGCGGAACCCAGCTGTGGCTGTCACAGTGCCGGCAGGGTCAGTGGGACCAGCCGAGCTTGCTGGAGCTGTCGTTCAACAGCGCCGACAGCGACACGCGTGGCGCGCTCATCGATGCCAACAAGCCGGCAGAGCTGGTGGTCAGCGGCACGGCACGCGCACCGCGGGCCGGCGGCATGGACCTTTACCGGATGAAGGCGCCGGTGGTTGATGGGGATGACTCCTGCCGTTGAGGCGGCGGGCGGCAACAAAAGCTCCCCCCTCCCCGGCCCTCCCCTTCGCTACGCGGACGGGAGGGAGACAAGCAATCAGCCCCCTCCCGTTGGCCGCAGGCCAAGGGGAGGGTTGGGGAGGGGTGCTTCTGCTCCAAAGCTTTCAGCACCCGCAAACCAACAAACCCTATTTCCCCACCAACACCGCCGCGCGCATCGCCTCGTACTCGGCCTCGCTGATCTGCCCGCCCTGCCTGCGCAGGTCCAGCTCGCGCAGCTTGGCCTGTACATCCGCACCTTGCCCTGCCTCGCGCTGCAGTCGCTCGGCGGCGGAATGCAGCTGCGGCGGACGCTTGCCGGCGCGCACGATGGCGGCGATGAACACGCCGATCACCACGGCGAACAGCAGCACGCCGATCAGCCACACTGCCCAGTTGTAGCCCTCAAGGCCGGGAACATTCATCTCAGGCCTCCTTCAACCAACGCGCGATCTGCGGTGCGTAGTAGGTCAGCACGCCATCGGCACCGGCACGCTTGAAGCCGATCATCGTCTCCAGCACGCACTTGCGCTCGTCCAGCCAACCGTTGGCCGCAGCCGCCTTCAACATCGCGTACTCGCCACTGACGTGGTACGCAAAGGTCGGCACGCCGAACTCGGTCTTCACCCGACGCACGATGTCCAGATAGGGCATGCCCGGCTTGACCATCACCATGTCGGCGCCTTCGTCCAGATCCAGTGCGATCTCGCGCATGGCTTCGTCGCTGTTGGCCGGGTCCATCTGGTAGGTCTTCTTGTCGGCCTTGCCCAGGTTGCCGGAGCTGCCCACCGCATCGCGGAACGGGCCGTAGAAGGCCGAAGCGTACTTGGCCGAATAGGCCATGATGCGCGCGTTGATATGCCGTGCATCGTCCAGCGCGGTGCGGATCGCGCCGATGCGGCCGTCCATCATGTCCGATGGCGAAATGATGTCCACGCCGGCCTCGGCATGCGATACCGATTGCTTGACCAGCACCTCGACGGTGATGTCATTGAGCACATAGCCGGTGTCGTCGATGATGCCGTCCTGGCCATGCGTGGTGTACGGGTCCAGTGCCACGTCGGTCATCACCCCCAGCTCGGGGAAGCGCTGCTTGAGCGCGCGCACGGCGCGCTGCGCCAACCCATCCGGATTCCAGGCTTCGGCCGCGTCCAGCGACTTGCGCGACGGGTCGATCACCGGGAACAGGTCGATCACCGGCACGCCCAGTTCCAGCGCCTGCTCGGCTTCACGCAGCAGTTCGTCGATGGACATTCGGTCCACGCCCGGCATCGAGGCCACCGGCGTGCGGCCATCAAGCTCATGCACGAATACCGGCCAGATCAGGTCGTTGCTGGTCAGCGTGTTCTCGCGCATCAGCCGGCGCGAGAATTCATCGTGACGCATGCGGCGCGGGCGGTACTGGGGATGGATCATCGCGGTACTCCTTGATTCTGGAAACGGGGTTATTGCAGCCGATAGCCTTGCGGCTGCAATGGCTCGGGCAGCGGGCGGTGGTCCAGCGCGTCGAGCAGATCGATTTCGATGGTACGCACCATGGCGTCCAGCGGCAGGTCGTTGGGTTCGAGGCCGAACGGCTCTTCCATCTCTTCGCCGAGCTGGTCCAGGCCAAAGAAGGCATACGCCAACAGCATCGATACCACCGGCGTGGCCCAGCCCAGCGCGCCGGCCAGGCCGAACGGCAGCAGCACGCAGAACAGCCAGGCACAGCGGTGCAGCAACAAGGTGTAGGCAAACGGCAGCGGCGTGCCGGCAATACGCTCACAGCCGGCCTGCACGCTGGCCATGCCGTGCAGGCGGGCTTCGAACTGGGCGTAGAGATAGGGATCCAAGCGGCCTTCGCGCAGCGGTACGGCCAGCTCGCTGGCCAGCTGGTTCAACACGCCATCGGGAATATTGCGCCGCGCCAGTACCGCGGCCTGGTCCGGCTGCAGCCATGGCGCGCAGGCCGCCGTTTCATCGCCGCCGCGCAGGCGTGCAGCCAAGGCATGGGCAAAGCCGATCACCAGCTGCGTACCGCGCAGGTGCAACTGCGGCTCGGCCGCCAGCAACGCGTTGGCCTCGCGGGCAAAACCGCGCGCTTCGATCAGCAACTGGCCCCATAGCTTGCGGCCTTCCCACCAACGGTCATGGCAAGCGTTGTTGCGGAAACTCAGGAAGATCGACAGCACCAGGCCCAGCAGGGTGAAGGGCACCACCGACAGGCCAGTGCCCCCCAAGGGATGCCAGCTGCGGCTGAATGCCGCCACCAGCACCGCCAGCACGCCGATGGCCAGCACCTTGGGGGCGATGGCCGGCACGATGGAGCCGCGCAGGATGTACAGCAGCTGCCAGCCAGTAGGACGGGGGCGGATGATCATCGAAGGAGCTTGGGGCCGTGACGGGCCGATAACGCCGGAACATTCCGGACAGCCCAGCTATTTTACGCCCCCGGCCTGTATAGGACCGGGCTGGATGCTCCCGTCAGACGATGCCGCCGCCGATGCTCAGGCGGATCACGCCGACCACGATCACGATGCCGTTGAGGATCAGACCGGTCTTGGCCCGCCCGCGCTTGGCCGCTTGGGTGAACAGCAGGCCGATGGCCGCAATGATCGCGCCAATTGCAGCAAACGGGATCAGGAACCAGTTGCCCCAACCCAGCAACGGGATGAATGCCAGCACCATCCACAACAGGGCGACGATGCCCCAGATCAGACTGATCAAGCCCATGCGTATTCCCTCCAAAGGATCTGGGGCCCAAGATAGCCGGGAACCCCGGCCGTGCCTATGGCCGGATTGTCGCCGGATTCAGTCAGGGCGACGGATCATCCACGGACACCGACTGATCGGGGAGTACGCCATGAAATTCCCGCTTGCCATCGCATTGGGCATCGCCCTGGCCACTGGCGGCTGCGCCAGTACCTCCAAAGTGATGCTGGGCCAGGCCCGCGCGCCGGTGGACCCGGCCAGCGTGCAGATCTACTCCACCCCGCCGGCCGGATCGGTGGAGATCGCCCAGCTCGAATCCTCCAGCGCGGTCGGCTTTGGTACCCAGGGCCAGACGGATGCCGCCATTGCCCGGCTCAAGCGTGAGGCTGCAGCACTGGGCGCCAATGGCGTGATCCTGATGGGCGTCGGCGCTGGCGGCTCGCCAGTGGGCATGTCGGTAGGCGCAGGCAGCTTTGGCCGACACACCGCCGGTGGTCTGAGCGTGGGCATCCCCACCCAGCAGAAGCGCGCCGCAGGCGTGGCGATCTGGGTACCGCCGCAAGCGCAGAACTGAGGAATCAGGCAAGAAAAAGAACCGGCCCTGCAGGCCGGTTTTTTTCGTTGTTCTGCCCGCTCCGGGAGGGGCACGCGCTCAACGCATGGATTGAGTGGGCGAGCGTCACGGCAATGGACAAACCGATGCCAAATGCCGGCACTCGGGCGTCGGTCGGCAAGATCATCGGTTGCCAAGCCCCCGGGTGCGCTGCGCTTACCCGGGCTACGGTGATTGACGCCTGTGCCTGCTTACCGCTTGCGCTGGGCCGGGACAAAGACCTCATTCACGGCGGCGGCCAGCTGGTCCGGCGGCAGCAGGCCCTGGTCGAGCAGGAAGTTGTTGAAGGCCAGGCGGTCGAACTTGTCCCCCAAGGCCAGTTCGGTCTGCATGCGCAGTTCCATGATCCGCGTGTAGCCGTAGAAGTAGCTGCAAGCCTGGCCCGGTGAACGCACGGTGTAACGGTCCAGTTCCTGCGTGGCCATGGCCTCGGACAGGCCCACGCCCTCCACCAGCACCTTGCGGGCCTGATCGCGGTCGGTCTGGCCCAGGTTGAGTGCCGGGTCCAGCATGGCGCGGGCCGCACGCAGCAGGCGGAACTGCAGGGCGATCATCTGCCCGTCCAACGGCTCGAACGGCACCATCTCGGCTTCGGCATACAAGGCCCAGCCTTCGACATTGACCGAGTTGAATGCAAACAGCGTGCGCGCCAGCGAGATGCCACGCTCCACCATCGCCGCGAACTGCAGGTCGTGGCCCGGGCGCCCTTCGTGTGCACTCAGGGTCCATGCCGCCGAGCCGAAGTTGAAGTCGTCGTACTGCGCTTCGGCACCCGAGGCCGGGTTACCCAGCGGCAGCACGAAGGTGCCCTGCTGGCCGGTGTTGCCGACCAGCGGTGCCGGCAGGTAGTGCGGTGCCGGCGACGCGGCGCTTTCGGCCTCGCTGCCCAGTCGCATCTGCAGCGGACGCTGCGGCACATCGACGATGCCCTGCTTGCGGATGATCGGGTCAATCGCATCGATGACGCCGCGGTAATGCGATTCGAGCTGGTCGTTGCCGATCTTGTCCTGCTTCAGCGCGCGGATCACCGCGGCGTAGTCGCTGTTGTCGGCGACCTTCAAGCCCTTGGCCTGCACCACCAGCGGTGCCAGCTGGCGCATCATCGCGCGGGTTTCCATGTATTCGAGCTGGGCACGCTGCATCAGCAGCGCTGGGTCGATGTCCACGCCCACTTCCTTGAGCTGGAAGGCATACAACTCGGCCGGCAGACGGTTGTCGGTACGCGCCTTGGGCAGCACTTCCTTCTGGGTCCAGGCGATGTAGTCCTTCATCTGCGTGGACAGCTCGGCCAGCGATGCATCAGCGCCTTCGATCTTGTACTTGGCAAACAGCTTGCCGATGCCGGCGATATAGGTATCGACGTTGGCCAGCGCCTGGTCGACTTCAATCCTGGTCGGCTGTAGCAGGTTGGGCGTGCCACTCTTTTCTTCGTAGCGCTGGCGCGCCAGCGTGGCTAGCGGCTGCGTGCCCGGCGCCTGGCCGAGGTAGGCCTTCAGGCGATCCAGGGCTTTCGATCGGCGGGCCTCGGGCACCTGGTCGGACAGCAGGCCGTTGAGGCCGCCAAACACCGTTTGCGGGACATCCACCCACGGCATCAGGTACTTCTCGTTGAGAGTGCTGCTCTCGATGTTGCGCTCCGCCGCACCGATCAGGATCTGCAGGTCCTGGCGCACATTCGGGTCGCGCTCGACCTGCAGTTTTTCGCGCAGCTGCTCGCGTGCCTTGCCCAATGCGGCGCGATAGCGGTTGCTGTTGTCGGCGCCCAGGTCGACGACCTTGTCGTCATATCCCGGCACACCAAAGAAGCTGGTCATTTCCGGCTGGAACGGCGCCTGCGCCTGCAGCAGGATCTGCGCCAGCTCGTTGCTGTGTGCCACCCATGCCGGTGCTGCCGGTGCGGTCTTGGCGGCAGCGGCGGGCGCTGCGGTTGCGGAGAGCGACAGCGGGGTGGCGAGCGCCAGGGCAACGGCGAGGACGAGAGGCTTCATGGGTGGCTCCAGAGGGGATGCGCAGACCATAGGCAGCCACCGCAGCGCCGGCAAGGGCCGGAAGTCCGGGGAGCGCGCCGGCGGCCGGAACATCGGGCCCTGATCTGCCCCGCCCGCCCGGTTGCCCCGGTGGATGGTCACGCCCCACAGCCACAACACGGTGTCCCGGCCGGGGCCGGCGCCGTCACTTCAGGGGCAGTGCGCGGTCACCGCACACAGCTTTTCGTCGGCGGTGCGCAAGTCCAGCTTCTCGTGCCGGCCGGGCAGCGTGATGCTGAGCTTGTCGAACTGCCACGCCGCATTGCCGGAGCGGCTGGCCTCAAGGTTGATGCCGGCCTTGCCGTGTGGACCGGAAATGCGGATCAGCATCGACGCCTGGCTGACATCGGCGAAACGCCCAATGTTGCCGAATACGAACGATGCTTCTTCGATCGGCTGCCCCAGGGCCGCCTGTACTTCCGGCGCAGCCCTCGCACGCGCCAGCGCCTGCTGGTACGGCTCACTGCTCTTGAGCGGTGCCGACATCTGCCGGAACCCGCTCCAGCTGGCCAGGCCCCAACCGCCCAGCATCACCACCACGGCCAGCGGCAATACCCACTTCAGGTTGCGCTGGAACCAGTTCCGCGGCGGCTTGCCCGAGGCGCTGCCAGGCAGTGGCGGTGGGGCGGCTGACATTCCCTGTCCCCTGCCTGTCAGGGCTTGAGGCAACGGCCGAGGAAGTTCTCGGCCATGCGGTAGCGGTGCAGTGCATCCGCGCCTGACAAACCGTGCTTGGCACCGGGATAGGTCATCAGCTCGAACGGTTGGCCACGCTTCTGCAAGGCGCTCATCAGGCTGGTCGAGTTGGAGAACAACACGTTGTCATCGGCCATGCCATGGATCAGCAGCAGCGGCGAGGTCAGCCCGGCGATATGGGTGAGCACGCGCGCTTCGCGGTAACCGTCGACGTTGGCCGCCGGCAGGTTCATGTAGCGCTCGGTGTAATGCGTGTCGTACAGGCCCCAATCGGTGACCGGTGCACCGGCCACGCCGCAGGCGTACTGGTCCGATGCCTTGGCCAGCAGCATCAGTGTCATGTAGCCGCCGTTGGACCAGCCCTGCACGCCGATGCGGCTGCCATCCACCCACGGCTGCGCCTTCAGCCACTCCACGCCCTTGAGCTGGTCGGCTACTTCCACCGTGCCCTGCACGCCGTACAGCGCGCCGCCGAAGTCGCGGCCGCGACGCGGCGTGCCACGGTTATCCAGCGAGAACACCACGTAGCCGCGCTGGGCCAGGTACTGATTGAACAGGTGATCGCCACGGCCGGGCCAACTGTCAGTCACGGTCTGTGAGGCCGGACCGCCGTACACATAGACGGCAACCGGATACTTCTTCGCCGGGTCGAAGCCTTCGGGCTTGATCACGCTGTAGTTCAGCGGGGTCTTGCCATCGGCGGCGGTCAGCGTGCCGTACTCGACCGGGCGCTGCGCATCGCGGTACTTGGCGTAGGGGTGCTTGGCGTCGGCCAGGTTGTTGTCGAGCAGGGTGGCGATTTTTTCGCCATTGGCCCGGAACAACTCGATCTGCGGCGGCGTGATGTGGTTGGACCAGCTGTCCACATACACGCTGGCGTTGTTGGCGAACGCGGCGCTGTGCATGCCCGCCGTCTTCGACAGCTTGGTCGGCGTGCCACCGGCCAGCGGCACGGAATAGATTTCGCTGCGCAGCGCGGATTCCACGCCGGCACGGAAGTAGACGGTACCGGCGCCTTCATCGACGGCCAGCAGCTCGTCCACCGGCCAGTTGCCAGAGGTCAGCGCAGTCATGTTGCTGCCGTCGGCGTTGGCCACGTACAGGTGCTCGAAACCGCTGCGCTCGGACGACCACAGGAAGCGGCCATCCTTGAGGAAGCGCAGGCTGTTGTGCAGGGGCACCCAGGTCTTGCCGGTCTCGGTGACCAACACCTGCTGTTTGCCGTCTGCCAGGTTTGCTTCAATCAGCTCCAGCGTGTGCTGGTTGCGGCTCTGGCGCTGGAAGCTGAGGTGCTGCGGATCACGCCAGTTGACGCGGGTCAGGTAGATGTCGGTCTGCTTGCCCAGGTCCACCCAGTTGACCGTTGCATCAGCGCTTGGCGCAATCACGCCCAGGGTGACCAGCACGTTGGGATCACCGGCAGCCGGATAGCGCTGCTCGATCATCTCCACGCGGTCGGCATACATTTCATAGCGCTTCTGCACCGGCACTGGGGTTTCATCGATGCGGGCGAAGGCAATGGCAGAGTCATCCGGCGCCCACCAGTAGCCGGTGTGGCGGTCCATTTCCTCATCGGCGACGAATTCGGCCACACCGTTGCCGATGGTGGCGCTGCCATCGCGGGTCAGCTGCAGCTGCTTGCCGCTGGCCAGGTCGATCACCCACAGGTTGCGCTCGCGCACGAAGCTGACAAAGCCGCCCTTGGGCGAGAGCTTGGCATCGGTGCTGAAGCCTTCGCCGTGGGTGAGCTTGCGCACCGCATCGCGGCCCTGCTTGCCCAGGTCGTACAGGTACAGCTCGCCACCGAGCGGGAACAGCAGGGTCTTGGCATCCGGCGACCATTGGTAATCAACGATGCCGCTGTAGGCGGCAATCCGCTGGCGTTCGCGGCGGGCCTTTTCGGCATCGCTCAGGGTTTCGGTGCCAGGCAGCACCACCTTGGAATCGACCAGCAGCCGGGTCTGACCGCTGGCGATGTCGTATTCCCACAGGTCCAGCTGCTTGACGTCGCTGTCCTTGCCACGCAGGAAGGTAACCCGCGAGCCATCCGGCGCCACCTTGGGCTTCATCAACGTTGGGCCGGACAGCGGCGCATTGCCGGTGATGGCTTCGAGGGTGAGCTTTTCAGCGTGCACGGCGGGGGTGGCGATAATCATGGCAAGGGCAAGGAACAAGGGACGCATGGTTTACCTGTCAGTGACAGCACGGATCGGGCAATGCTAGCCGAGCCCCGGCCGCATTGCCCCTGCCGTCAGTCAGTCGCGCTTGCCGAACAGCAGGCGCTTCTCTTCGTCGCTGAGCGGCTGCCCGGCCTGCGGATTGACCGTCGGGCCGACCGCATAGGCACGCTGGGTTGCGGCCCGGTCGGCAATGGCCTGGTGCCAGCGGCGCAGGTGCGGGAAGGCATCGAAATCCACCGGCAGCTTGGCGTAGGCGCCAATCCACGGGTAACTGGCCATATCGGCGATACCGTAGTCCTCGCCGGCCAGGTACGCGGTTTCGGACAGGCGCTTGTCCATCACCCGGTGCAGGCGCCGCACCTCGCTGTCATAGCGCTCGATGGCATAGGGGATGCGCTCGGGCGCATAGACGTTGAAATGTCCCATCTGCCCGCTCATCGGGCCCAGACCGCCCATCTGCCAGAACAGCCACTCCAGGGTGGCGGCGCGGCCGCGCACATCGCTGGGGATGAAGCGGCCGGTCTTCTCGGCCAGGTACAGCAGGATCGCGCCGGACTCGAACACGCTCAGCGGCGCACCGCCATCGGCCGGGGCGTGGTCGACGATGGCCGGCATCTTGTTGTTGGGCGAGATGGCCAGGAATTCGGCCTGGAACTGGTCACCCTTGCCGATATTGACCGGGTGGACGCGGTACTCAAGCCCGGCCTCCTCAAGGAACAGCGTGATCTTGTGGCCATTGGGGGTGGGCCAGTAGTACAGGTCGATCATGAATGCGCCTCCATCAAGACTGACACCGAGTGTACCTAGGACCGGCGCTTGGCAAGGTGCAGGATCGACCATTACCCTGCCTGCTTTCCGCAACGCAGCATCTCTTTCATGTCCGAGTACAAACCGCTCAGCCCGCTTTCCTCCCTGATCTTTGCCTCGCGCTGGCTGCAGTTGCCGCTGTACCTGGGCCTGATCGTCGCCCAGTGCGTCTACGTGTTCCTCTTCGCCACGGAACTCTGGCACCTGGTGTCCGACGCGCGCGGGCTGAGCGAACAGAAGATCATGCTGATCGTGCTCGGGCTGATCGACGTGGTGATGATCTCCAACCTGCTGGTGATGGTGATCGTCGGCGGCTACGAAACCTTCGTCTCGCGCCTGGGCCTGCAAGGCCACCCGGACCAGCCGGAATGGTTGAGCCACGTCAATGCCTCAGTCCTGAAGGTGAAACTGGCCATGGCGATCATCGGCATTTCTTCCATCCACCTGCTGAAGACCTTCATCGAGGCCGGGCAGCTGGGCATGCCGTTGTGCACGCCTGAACTGACGGCGATCAAGTCGCCTTGCACCAGCTTCACGCGTGAAGGCGTGATGTGGCAGACCATCATCCACTGCGTATTCATCCTGTCGGCCATTGGCATCGCGTGGACCGACAAGCTGATGTCGAACGGGTCGGGGCATAAGGCCGCCGCACACTGAACCTGCTGATGGGCGCCACCATCATGTGACGCCCATCACTTTTTTGCCCGAACCCTACCTGCCACTGCCGCAGACCGGGCACACGATGCTAGATTCGCGCTTTATTGCTGGGTGGCAAGGCATCGGGAGTGCCGCGCCCATCGCCTGCCGGGCCCATGCAGTCCACGTTGTCCGTCGATTCAAGGGGATGTTTGATGTCGCACGTCACGAAGCTGCGCCTGTTGGCGCCCGCCCTGCTGTTGGCCACCCTGGCCGCCTGCTCGGGCAAGGATGAAACCGCGCCGGCCGCTGCTGAAGGCGCCGCCGCACCTGCCGCCACCTCCCCCGCCACGGTTGCCGCCGACAAGGCTGCCGCGGAGAAGGTGCAGGGCATGGACACCACCCAGCTGCGCGATGCCGCCAGCGCCGCACTGCGCGAGAACCGCATGTATGCACCGGCCGGTGACAACGCGCTGGAGTATTACGTCGCCCTGCGCGACAAGCTGCCGAACGACGCGACGATCAAAAGTGCCCTGACCGACCTGCAGCCCTACGCCCTGATCGCTGCCGAGCAGGCCCTGGGTCGCGAAGACTTCACCGAAGCCCAGCGCCTGATCACCCTGCTGGAGAAGGTGGACCCCACCGCACCGGCGTTGCCGCGCCTGAAGCAGGGCGTCACCGGCGGCATGCAGGTCGCCGAGCGTCGTACCGTGGAAGAAGCCGACAAGGCCAAGAAGGACGCTGAGAACAAGGTCAAGCAGCAGGCCGAGCAGCAGCGCCTGGCCCAGCAGCAGGCCGCCGAAGCCAGCGCGGCGCAGGCGCTGGCCGCCAAACAGGAAGCCACGCGCAAGGAAAGCGAGCGCCTGGAAGCCGACCGCCAGGCCGCCGCGCGTCGCGAAGCCGAGCAGCGCAGCGCCGCCGCAGCCGCCGCACAGCAGGCCGCCGCGCCGAAGCCGGCCGCAGCCGCCGCACCGTCGCTGCGTGCGGTCAGCACGCCCGCGCCGCGCTATCCGGCCGACGCACTGCGCTCGGGTACGTCCGGTGAAGTGCTGGTCGAGCTGACCGTCGGCACCGATGGTTCGGTCACCGACGCCCGCGTGCTGCGTGCCAACCCGGCCCGCGTGTTCGACCGCGAAGCACTCAATGCGGTGCGCCGCTGGAAGTTCGAGCCGATCGGCAGCCCGGTCACCACCCGTCGCACCTTGGCGTTTGCGCCGAACAAGTAACGGGAACCTGGCCGTTGTACGGAAAAGCCCGGAGCGATCCGGGCTTTTTCTTTTGCAACCTGCGCATAGAAATACGCGTGCCATTGAAGCGCGGAACCCGCGCCCCTGCGGTAGCCCGGGTAAGCGCAGCACACCAGGGGCTGTTTGCATCCGTTCGCAGCCGCATCGGTGACCTGATTCCCGGGTGCGCTGCGCTTACCCGGGCTACGTTGCTTTTGGTAGTGCCGAGCCACGCTCGGCAGAAGCCTTACCGGTGAAGCCCCTGCCGAGCATGGCTCGGCACTACGGGTTCGGCTTGCCGAGCATGGCTCGGCACTACACCCCGCCAGGCCAAGCATGGCCCGGCGAAACGCTGTCAGCCGGAGATCGCCAGGCGCTCCTGCCGGTAACGCCATACCGCTACCGCCCACAGCAGCACCGCCAGCAATGCCGACGCAGTCAGATACACCGCCCACTGCGTCGCCGACGGCATCTCGCCGCGCGTAACCTTCACCAACATCTGGTTCTGCGACAGGAACGGCACGGCGTACTGCCACAGCTGGGTGTCCTTCAGCGGATAGGCCATCAAGGCGTAGCCCGGCAGCATCGGCAGCAGCATCAGCCACACCATGTGGCTCTGCGCTTCCTTCATGCTCTTGGAGCTGGCCGACAGGCAGGTCAGCAGCGCTGTACCGATCAACACCAGCGGCAGCAGGATCACCAGCAGCTTGCCCATTGCCGCAAAGCTGACATCCAGCGAGCGCGCGGCACCACCGCCGATGCTGGCGCTGACCTTGAACGACACCAGGATCAGCAACATCGATGCCAGGCCCAACACCACCGCCGCCAGCATCTTGCCGCTGACCAGTGCACCACGTGCGGCCGGCGTGGCCAGCAGCGGCTCCAGCGATTGCCGCTCGCGCTCACCGGCGGTGGTATCCATGGCCAGGTGCGAGCCACCGATGAAGGCGAACAACATCAATACCAAAGGCAGTACCACCGACAGGAAGATGCCACGCTTGGCCTCGGCCGTGGCCAGGTCACGTGTGCCCACATTCACCGGCGCGGCCACCATCGGATTGACGCCACGCGCCAACAAGCGCAGCGCGCCCATCGACTGTCCGTACTCATTGAGCACGGCGCGTACCCGCGCGATCTGCACATCGCCGGTACGCCGGGTGGTATCGGCAACGATCTCCACCTTGGCCGGCTTGCCGGCATGCCAATCGGCTGCGAAATCCTTGTCGATCACCAACGCCAGGTCCTGGTGCTGGCTGCGGATCAGCGCTTCGATATCGGCGGGTGCCTCGGTGGCATTGATGCCCCGACTGGCCAGGAAGGCCACAAGATTGGGCGCGCGTGCCATCCCTTCAACTGGGATGGTGAGGTCCTTTTCAAGCTGCGTTTCGGCACGCAGGTTGGTCAGTTTGTTCATGCCCAGGAACAGCAGCGGGTAAAGCAGCGGTGCGGTCAGCAGGGTCAGCAGGAAGGTGCGGCGATCGCGGGCGAAGTCCCGCAGCTCCTTGCGCATCACCGTGATGATGGCGCGGAAGTATCCGGTCTGGCTCATGCGTGCAGGCCCTCCTCGCTGCCGATCAATTTCACGAACGCGTCTTCCAGGTTGTTCTCGTGGGCCTGCGCGCGCAGTTCCTCCGGCGTGCCCTGGGCCACCACCCTGCCCTGCGCGACGATGACAATGCGGTCACACAGTGCGGCCACCTCCTGCATGATGTGGCTGGAGAAGATCACGCAGCGGCCTTCCTCGCGCAGCTCCTTGAGGAAGCCACGCAGGCCACGGGTGGTCATCACGTCCAGACCATTGGTCGGCTCGTCGAGGATCACGTTGCGGGGGTCATGGATCAAGGCGCGGGCGATCGCGGTCTTGGTGCGCTGGCCCTGGCTGAAGCCTTCGGTTGCACGATCGAGGAAGTCCTCCATCTGCAGGGCCTTGGCCAGCCGCGCGGTGCGTTCGACGATGGCGGCAGGCGACATGCCGTGCAGCTCACCGAAGTAATCGATGTTCTCGCGCGCGGTCAGGCGCTTGTAGACCCCACGCGCATCGGGCAGCACGCCCAGGCTGCGACGGACCGTGTTCGGGTCGACCGCGGCATCGACGCCATCGACCAGCACGCGGCCGCTCTCCGGGGTCATCAAGGTGTACAGCATGCGCAGCGTGGTGGTCTTGCCGGCGCCATTGGGGCCGAGCAGACCGGTGATCTGGCCGTCATGGGCAGTGAAGCCCACGTCATCCACGGCGATCACTGGCGTTTTGTCCTTGCCCTTGCCGGGGAAGGTCTTGCGGAGTCGTTCTGCAACGATCATGGAAGCGGATTCCTCAGTGATGCGGTGATGTCACGGTTCCCAGCCATTGAAGCTGGTGAACGGCGGCACGTAATTGAGCTTTTCCAGGCAGGCACCATCGAGTGCCTTGGCATCGGCGGTGTCCACGAACTGGCCAAACAGCTTGGGCATGCAGCCGGCACCGATCACGTTGTGACCTTGGCCGCGCAGCACGAACAGGCGGCCATTGCTCAGCGTCTTCACCACCTCCTCGCCATAGCGCGGCGGCGTGACCGGATCGAACTCGCCCTCCAGCACCAGGGCCGGCACCTTGCCTGCCAGCGGCTTGTGGAAGTCGGCCGGCGCGGTGCCCTTCGGCCAGGCGGCGCACATCGCACCCAGGCCCTGTGCCATCTGGTCACCCAACACGGTGCCGGCATTGTTGGCCGCCGCTTCCGGCGCAAGGCTGTCGGCGTCCTCGCTGCAGATGACCGACAACTGCATGCCCATGGCCATGGCGTCCTTCATGTCGTCCTGCATCATCTGCGCCAGTGCCATCAGCTCTTCGTAGCGACCACCGTTTGCCTCGTGGATCAACTTCGGCAACAAGGCCGCTGCCGCCGGCATGTAGGCATACATGCGCACCAGCCCTGCCACGCTTTCCGCACGCAGCATGTCCTCGCGCGACTGCCCGGTAGCAGCATCGCGGTAGCGCACGCTCACCGGCTGTGCACGTAGCTTGGCCAGCAGCGCATCCAGTTCGGCGCGCGGATCGCCCAGCTTTTCCTTGCAGGCAGGCGAGTTGGTGCACTGGGCGAACTGCAGGGCCAGCGCATCATCCAGGTTGCGGGCGAAGATATTTCCCAGCTGCAAGCTGTTGGGCACTACCGAATCCAGCACGATGCTGCGCGTGGCCTGCGGATGGCGCATGGCGTACTGCTGTGCCACGCGGGTGCCATAGCTCACGCCGACCAGGTTGATCTGCGCCGCGCCCATGGCCTGACGTACCGCATCCAGGTCGGCCACCGCTTCGGTGGTGGTGTAAAACCGCAGGTCGGCCTTGGCTGCGAGCTGTGTCGCGCACTTGGCTGCCTCGGCCTGCATCGCCGCCGCCGACATGTCCTCGCCTTCGTAAGGCGCACAGGACAGCAGGTTGGATTCACCCGTGCCGCGCTGATCGACCAGCACCACGTTGCGGTGCTTGCGTACCTCGCGGAATGCGGCATCCACTTGCGGATAGGTTGCCACCGCCGCCTGGCCCGGCCCCCCGGCCAGGAAGAACACCGGATCGGGCTGTACTTCGCCTTCCTTTTCCGGCGTGAGCACGGCGATGTTCAAGGCGATCTTGCGCCCCTGCGGGTTGGCCCGGTCTTCGGGCACCTGCAGCGTGCTGCATTGGGCCTCGAGGGCTTCACGACTGAACGGCGAGCTCAGCGTGCAGGGCTTGAAGGCAAGCGTACCCAGCTGCAGGGACTTGCCTGCGGTCGGCTCGCCATCGGCACTCGCCGAGGGTCCGGCGGCTTTGCAACCCAGCAGGCCTGCCACGAGGGCGGCGGCCAGCAAGGTGATTCGGGTATTGCGGGACATCATCGGAACAGCCCCTCACGGTTGGATGGAACAACGGTTCTGCCTATACCAGACGCAGCGGCGGCAGCTATGTGACAGCAGGGAAGAAAATATCTTCGATCCTCGCCCCGAACAGATCGGCAATGCGGAATGCCAGCGGCAGGCTGGGATCGTACTTGCCGGTTTCCAGCGCATTGACCGTCTGCCGCGATACCTGCAGCTGCTCGGCCAACTCACCCTGCGACCAACCCCTGGCATCGCGCAGCTCGCGTAATCGGTTATCCACCAGGCGCCTCAGTTGTAGCGCCGCACGACCACGGCCTTGGCCAGCCCATAGGCCAGGCAGACCAGTGGGAACACCCAGATCATCGCGCTGCCGGAGGGTATGTCGATCACCTTGGCGGTCTGCAGGAAGCCACCGGTCAGATACACCAGCGACACGAAGGCGGTGGCGAAGCTGACGGCTTCCAGCTCGATGCGCTGCTGCAGCTCGTCCACATCGCGGATGTAACGCACCATCGCCCGCAGCATCAAGACGATCGGCGGCACCGGCAACAAGGCAATGAGTACACGCAGCAGCGGCTCGTCCACGCGCTTGAGCAACAGGCTGGAAATAATCAGCAGCACCGCATAGCCGCCCATCGCCCACATCACCTCGCGGGTGTAACGACGCCGCAGGGCTGCCGGCGCGCTATCGCAGCCATCGGGCATCAACCGCTGCAGCAACGCCGCCAGTAGCAGCCCGGCGGCGATGCCCAGCAGGCCCCCTGCCAAGCGCTGGCTGCCGTCGAAGTGGGCCCACAGCCACACTGCAGCACCGCCCAAGGCGCTGACCGCGGCCCCCGCCAGGATGAGCGCAATCCTGCGCCCGCGGCTCACCGCGCTACCCCACAATACCGAGCGACTGCATGAGGCACGCAGCGCGGCAACGAATGGCAGGGACAACCGACCGGTGTCATGACGGATTCCTGTAAAGGATGCTTTACACATCCTGCAGGTAGCTTTGCCGGGCTGTCAAGCACCCTTTACACAAATGAAGTCAGCACCGATACCAGGCCCGCGCTCGTCCGGCGACCGCACCGCACCTGCAGCAACCCCACCATAGCCGCCATCGACGATGCAGGCGCGATCACGACCATTTGCCTTGGCGTGATAGAGCGCGACATCGGCGCGCGATATCAACTGCTGCAGCGTGCAGGTCCTGTCGGCCACAGCCACCCCGATGCTGACGGTGTAGTGCAACGCTGCGGCCTGGGTGGGCACCGATGCAGCCCGCACCGCCTGCACGGTCGAGTGCGCTGTTTGCATGGCTACCGAGGCATCGGCACCAGGCAGCAACATGATGAATTCCTCGCCCCCATAACGCGCCAGCACCGCGCCAGGATGTGCCGCACATGCCCGCATCACGATTGCGAAATGACACAGCACCTCGTCACCCACCAGGTGCCCCCAGTTGTCATTGATGCGTTTGAAGTAATCCAGGTCCAGCACCAGCAGTGCGAAGGGACGGTCACTGGCCCGCGCCGCGTCCATGGCTTTGCGGCCGGCATGCAGCAGCGCGCTGCGATTCAACAGGCCGGTCAAGCCGTCATGGCTGGCACGCTCGTTCAATTCGCACAGCAGTTGCTCGACCAGCAGCAACATCAGCGCCGAACACTGCGCTATCAACAAGACGATGCCGGCACTCATCCGCTGCGACAGCGCCATCGTGACGTGATGTTGTGTCGCCGCGGAAAAGTCAGGCGACACTCCCAGGCCGTAGATGCCATGGGCCACATGTGCGGCAAACACGAACGCCGCCACGTAGTAGCTCATGCGCAAGCGGGTTGGTGGCTGTCGCAACAGCATCCAGGCAAGCCAGGAATAAAGCACCACCGACCACAGGCAGGACAGTGCCCGCTGCAAGCCTGGCACATGGCATACAAGGCCATCGAGCAACATGGCGACCAGCAATGGTGCCAATACCAGTACAGGCTTCCATACCGGGAGTGGACGCCGCACATGCAAGGACACGCCCTGCAACAGCAACACCCCACCGCACAGCGCAAAAGCGGCGAAAACAACGCTCGGGCCCAGTTGCGACAACGTGGGATCGGATTGCCGCATGTACACCGCAGCGGACCACAGCCACAGGCTTGCCGCCCATGCGCGCAAGGCGGGCCGTCGCGGCAGGATCAGCAGCAACATGGAGAAGCCGATGGCCGCGCCAATGCTGACCGCAGCGCTGATTGACGCAAGGGGACTGCTGAAGCTTGCGATCATCGGGACGGCCTCCTTCCTTGGCACGTCCAGACGATAACCGCGACACCGCGCGTTCAGCCGTTGGCGAACGCGCAATCAGTCACGAAACACTTTCCCGTTCCGGGCATACAGCAGCGCAGGGCCTACTTGCTGCTGACGTACTTCTCGCGGCGGATCTGCGGCATTGGCAGACCGGCCTGCTTCAGCACTTCGACGCAGGTATCGACCATGTCCGGGTTGCCGCACAGGTAGGCGATATCGCGGGCCGGGTCCGGCGCGATTTCGGCCAGTTGCTGCTGCACGTAGCCCTTGCGGACATCCGCGTGCGGGTTTTCCGGCAGTTCCCGCGACAGGCACGGCATGTAGCGGAAGCCGGGGTTGGCAGCGGCGAAAGCATAGAAGTCATCGCTGTACAGCAGCTCTTCCGGGCTGCGTGCGCCCTGCAGCAACACCACTTCCACGCCACGCTCGGCCATGGCCGCCTTCAACTGCGGCAGCATCGAACGGTACGGGGTGACGCCGGTGCCGGTGGCGATCAGCACGTAGCGGGCATTGTGGTCGCCCGGCTGCAGGCAGAAGCGGCCGAACGGGCCGCTGCCGCTGACGTGGTCGCCCAGGTCCATGCCCTCGAACAAGGCCGTGGCGGCGCCGCCGGGAACGAAGCTGACCGCGATTTCCACCGCCTCGCCCGGGCCCAGGGCGCGGTCATGGATGGTGGCCAGCGAATAGCTGCGCTTGGTGGCGCTGCCATCGGCGTAGTCGAAGTGAATCTGAATGAACTGACCGGGCAGGAAATCCAGCGGCTGGCCGTCATCACGGACGAACTGGTAGTGGCCGATGCTGGGCGCCAGCATGCGGCGGCCGACCAGCTTGAGGGGAAATTGGATTGGCACAGGAGGGGAACAGTGTGTAACCGGGTATGGACCGCGGGGCCTCCTATAATACCGGCCTGCACTTATCCGACGCCTGTACCCGGCGCGAAGGCCCGAGATTGGATTCCCCTATTGTTCCCGGCGCAGCTGCCCTGCGCATCACCGACCTGCGCAAGACCTATGACAACGGCGTCCAGGCCCTGAAGGGCGTGTCGCTGGAGGTGGCGCCGGGCGACTTTTTCGCCCTGCTGGGGCCCAATGGCGCCGGCAAGTCGACCCTGATCGGAATTGTCTCTTCACTTGTGAACCTGAGCGAGGGCCAGGTACAGGTGTTCGGCAGCGACCTGGTGGCGGCACGCAGCGCGACCATGCGCCTGATCGGCCTGGTACCGCAGGAAATCAACTTCAACCTGTTCGAAAAGCCCTTCGACATCCTGGTCAACTACGCCGGTTTCTACGGGATCCCCCGCGCCGAGGCCGAGGTCCGCGCCGAGGAAGAGCTCAAGCGCGCGCACCTGTGGAACAAGGCGCAGATGATGAGCCGCACCCTGTCCGGCGGCATGAAGCGCCGGCTGATGATCGCCCGCGCGATGATGACCCGTCCGCGCCTGCTGATCCTCGACGAGCCCACCGCGGGCGTGGACATCGAGATCCGCCGCGACATGTGGAAGACGCTGCAGGAGATCAACGCCGCCGGCACCACCATCATCCTCACCACGCACTACCTGGAAGAGGCCGAGCAGTTGTGCCGCAACCTGGCCATCATCAACCATGGCCGCATCGTCGAGCAGGGGCCGATGCGTGGCCTGCTGGCCAAGCTTGACGTGGAAGGCTTCCTGTTCGACATCGACGGCGAACTGCCGGCGCAGCTGCCGCATATCGAAGGCGCCACCCTGGTCGCCACCGACACGCATACGCTGGACCTGGACATGCCGCGCGCGATGGACCTGAACCGTGTTTTCGACGCCTTGAATGCTGCCGGCATCCGCGTGCGTTCGATGCGTACCAAGAGCAACCGCCTGGAGGAGCTGTTCGTGCGCCTCACCGGCAACCTGGAGAACAGCGCCGCATGAGTACCCCCGTTCCCGTGACCGACAGCAGCCGCAACTGGGTGGCGCTGGGCACCATCGTTCGTCGCGAGGTCAACCGCATCCTGCGTATCTGGGGCCAGACCCTGGTCCCGCCGGCCATCACCATGACCCTGTACTTCCTGATCTTCGGCGGCCTGATCGGCTCCAAGATCGGGCAGATGGGCGGCTACAGCTACATGCAGTTCATCGTGCCGGGCCTGGTGATGATGAGCGTGATCCAGAACAGCTACGGCAACATCAGCTCCTCGTTCTTCGGCGCCAAGTTCGGCCGCCATGTCGAGGAACTGCTGGTCAGCCCGATGCCGAACTGGGTGATCCTGTGGGGTTATGTGGCCGGCGCCGTGCTGCGCGGCCTGATGGTGGGCGTGATCGTGCTGATCATCGCCATGTTCTTCACCCCGGTGCGTATCCCGCATCCGCTGGTGACGCTGAGCACGGTGCTGCTGGGCGCGACGATCTTCTCGCTGGCCGGCTTCATCAACGCCGTGTATGCCAAGAAGTTCGATGACGTGGCGATCGTGCCGACCTTCATCCTGACCCCGTTGACCTATCTGGGCGGCGTGTTCTACTCGGTGACCCTGTTGCCGGGCTGGGCGCAGGCGATGACCCATGCCAACCCGATCTTCTACATGGTCAATGCCTTCCGCTACGGCCTGCTGGGCAGCAGCGACGTGCCGTTGTGGGTGTCGTATGCCTTGATGCTCGGCTTTGTTGCCGCACTCACCACCCTGGCCTTGTGGCTGCTGCGGCGGGGCGTAGGCCTGCGTAGCTGAAAGAAGGCGCCGAAAGGCGCCTTTTTTTCTGGTTTGATTTTGGCGTTTGAGGCAGCAGCGTGAGCCGCGAAGCACAGAACCCAGACGCAAAAGCATTATCCCTCCCCGACCCTCCCCTTGCCTCTGGCAACGGGAGGAAGCTGCATCTCGCGGCTCACGCCAGTCCTACAACACCCCGAGCACCTATGATGGCTCCACTCCCCTTTAGTTGATGGATAACCAAGCAATGCGCATCCTGATTCTCGGTGCCGGCGGTACCGGTGGTTACTTTGGCGGCCGGCTGGCCCAGGCCGGTGTTGATGTCACCTTCCTGGTGCGCCCCAACCGCGCCGCACAGCTGGACCGCGACGGCCTGGTGATCCGCAGCCCGCTCGGCGATGCCGCATTTCCGGTCGCCCACGTCACCGCCGAGGCCTTGCCGCAGCTGGCGAAGGAAAAGCCCTTCGATCTGATCATCCTCAGTTGCAAGGCGTATGACCTGGACAGTTCGATCGACGCGATCGCACCTGCAGTAGGCGCCACCACCACGGTGCTGCCCATCCTCAATGGCCTGCGCCATTACGTCGCCCTGGATGCGCGCTTCGGACGCGAACGCGTGCTGGGCGGGCTGTGCTTCATCAGCGCGACCAAGGCCGAGGATGGCGCGGTGTTGCACCTGGACAAGCCGGCCAAGCTGACCTTCGGCGAGCGCGATGGCGCGGCGGACAGCACGCGTGTGACCGCCCTGGCAAAGGCCTGCGAACAGGCCGGCATCGATCACGTCGCCTCGGCCGACATTGCCCAGGAACAATGGATCAAATACACCTTCCTGACCGCGTTGGCGGCCGGCACCTGCCTGATGCGCGCCGACGTCGGCACCATCGTCGCCAGCGACCACGGCAGCGCTTTCATGCAGCATTTGTATGCCGAATGCCTTGCCGTCGCCACGCACGCCGGCCAACCCATTCCCGCAAAGGCGCAGGACATTGCGCTGGGCGCCATCACCAAAGCCGGCTCACCGATCAAGGCATCGATGCTGCGCGACCTGGAAGCCGGTCAACGCGTAGAGGCCGCGCATATCGTCGGCGACATGCTGGAACGCGCGCTCGCCGCCAGCCTGCCGGCCACGCTGCTGCAGACCGCCTACTGTCACCTGCAGGCCTACGAGTCACAGCGCAGTGCTTGAACCTCCATCGGTGTGAACGCATGCAACGTTCACACCGGTGGTTTATCTTCGCCGGTACAGGGGATGTACACGCGAAGGACCGAGATGAACAAGTACCCCGCGCTGGCCTTGGGCTGCGCTTTGAGCATGATGCTGGCCGCCTGCAACCGCACCTCCCCCGATGAGAGCGCAGCTGCTGCATCGACCGCTCCCGCCATCGACACGACACCGGTTGCCGCCAGCGACAGCGCACCGGCAACGGTAACGGCCGATGGCATCCAGGACCGCGAGGGAAAGCCTGTCCCCGTCCTGCCTTTCGACATCAGCGGCATCGCCACCAGCGACAAACCGTTGGGCGCGTTGCCCTTCTTTGGCCTGCCACAGGGCTATGAGCCGTTGAACGCCCCGCAGGTGCGCGCATGGGCGCGCTTCCCGGTGCGCTTGGGCGACGGCGTGCACTGGGTGGAAGGGCCAAGCTGGTCGGCGCAGATTGCTGTCCCCAGCAGCGCAGGCAAGACCTTCTCGGGCCTGGAGCTGCAACGCAATCTCGACGGATTGCTGGAAGCCGCGGGTGCGAGCAAGGTATTCGAGGGTCCCGAGCACCGTGACATCTATTACGGACCACAGCTGGAAGACGAGATAGGCGGCGGCTTCATCGATGCCGTCAACAACAGCGCCGACGCACCGACCACGGTGCATGTGATCCGCCAGGCGCAACGCAATGTGTGGGTGCAGCTCTCGCTGGATGACAACCATGCTGGCTTGGTGGTGCTGGAAGAAGTGCCGTTCTCACCAACCGCGCAGTGGTCCGACAGCTTCCCCCATCTCGGCCTGCCGGCGGGCTACAGCGATCGAAACAAGCCTATCCAGCGCGATTTTGATCGTTTCCCGTTCTGGACCGGCGACCACTTCGAGCAGGTTGAAGGCAAGGTCTGGGCAGCCGACTTCGACAAGGATGACCACGCTTACTCGATGCATGAGGTACGCCGGAATCTTGCGGCGATGATGGCGACAGTCAACGCAACCAAGGTGTTCGAAGGTCGCATCCCCAAGCAACAGGCGGAGTCGGTGCCTGAGCCGGTGCGCTCGGCGTACTCGGGGAGCGCGGGCTACAACTGGGATGATTTCGATCTGGTGGTGTACCGCGCCGATCTGCCCGACGGCCGTCAGATCTGGGTACATGCGCGCCTGGAGTACCTCAGTGCCGGCTGGGTCGTGGCCGAACGCAAGGGTTTCGAGCAGACCGCCGCCCTGCTGCCCGCATCCGCCTTGAAGCAGCAACTGGATGCGCAGGGGCATGTCGCCATCCAGGTCAACTTCGCCAGCGACAAGGCGCAGATCCTGCCCGACTCACAACCGCAGCTTGACCAGGTCCTGGCCCTGCTCAAGCAGGACCCTGCCTTGCAGCTGTCGGTGGAGGGGCATACCGACAACAGCGGCAGCGCTGCCCATAACCAGCAATTGTCCGACGCGCGGGCTGCGTCGGTGGTGGCCAGCCTTGCCACCGCCGGCGTTGCACCGGCACGGCTGCAGGCGCGTGGCTGGGGACAGGACAAGCCGGTAGCCGACAATGGCAGCGACGCCGGCCGTGCCCGCAATCGCCGCGTGGAACTGGTCAAACGTTGATCAGGCGGGGCTGCACTGCAGCCCCCGTTTCACCGCCGCGGCAGACGGAAGAAGGCGCGGGTCGCCGCGGTCGCATTGGCCGCGGTCACGGCCACGTCCTCGCCGCGGTCACGCGCCAGCTCCTCGACGATGTGCGACAGGAACGCCGGCTCGTTGCGGCGGTCCTTCGGCATCGGCTTGAGGTTGCGCGGCAACAGATAGGGCGCGTCGGTCTCGATCATCAGGCGTTCGGCGGGGATGTGCTTGACCAGCTCGCGCAGGTGCGCGCCACGCCGTTCGTCGCACAGCCAACCAGTGATGCCGATATACCAGTCACGGTCGAGGTAATCGAACAATTCGCGGCGCTCGGCGGTAAAGCAGTGCACCACCGCCGGGCCCAGCTTGCCGTCGAAGTTCTTCATCATCGCGATGAAATCGTCATGCGCATCGCGTTGGTGCAGGAACAGCGGCTTGCCGACACCATCCACGGCAAGATCAACGGCGATCTGCAGCTGACGCTCGAAAGCCTTGCGCTGGGCCGGGCGCGGCGAGAAATCGCGGTTGTAGTCCAGCCCACACTCGCCCACCGCCACGACTTCCGGGTGTGCCTGCAACGCGCGCATCTCGGCATCGCATTCGTCGGTGTACTCGCTGGCGTGATGCGGATGCACACCAGCAGTGGCGTACAGGAAACCGGGATGGCGCTGCGCCAGTGCCAGGGCCATCGGCGAATGCTCGCGGCTGGCGCCGGTGATCACCATCTGCACCACGCCGGCGGCCTTGGCGCGCTCCAGTACCGCGTCCAGGTCGCGATCGAAGGATTCGTGGGTGAGGTTGGCGCCGATGTCGATCAATTGCATTGAGCTGGGGGATGGGCAGACAGAAAGCGTGATTGTAGAGGTTTGGTTGCAACCCAGCCCCTCCACCATGAACGAAGCCCGGTAGCCCGGGTAAGCGCAGCGCACCCGGGGGCTCCGAGCGCGGAGCCAGAACATTCGGCGAAAAGCCCCGGGTGCGCTGCGCTTACCTGGGCTACGCGGCGCTCGGCGCGCGCGGCTTCTACAATGCGCCGATGGCAACTGCATTCCCCATCACTCCACTGCTCCCCGACATCCTCCAGCACCTGGCAGCGCATCCGCGGCTGGTACTGGAAGCACCGCCCGGTGCCGGCAAGACCACCCAGGTGCCGCTGGCGCTGTTGGACGCCCCATGGCTGCAGGGCCACAAAATCATCATGCTGGAGCCACGCCGCGTGGCCGCACGCAGCGCCGCCACCTTCATGGCCCGGCAGCTCGGCGAACCGGTGGGCGAAACCGTTGGCTATCGCATCCGCTTCGAGAACAGGGTTTCCGCGCGCACCCGCATCGAAGTGGTTACCGAAGGCATCCTCACCCGCATGCTGCAGGATGACCCGCTGCTGGAAGGCGTCGGCGCGCTGTTGTTCGATGAGTTCCACGAACGCCATCTGTCTGCGGACCTGGGCCTGGCATTGGCGCTGGACGTGCAGGCGCAGCTGCGTGATGACCTGCGCATCGTGGTGATGTCGGCCACCCTGGATGGCGAACGGCTGGCACAGTTCCTGGACGCACCACGCCTGTCCAGCGAGGGTCGCAGCTACCCGGTGGAAGTGAGCCACTTCCCGGCGCGTCGCGACGAATCCCTGGAAGCACAGACACGGCGCGCGGTGGAACAGGCGGTGGCCGAGCATCCCGGCGATGTATTGGTGTTCCTGCCTGGGCAACGCGAGATTGCGCGGGTGCAGGCGGCTTTAAGCCCCTCCCCCTCCGGGAGAGGGGTTGGGGAGAGGGTCGGGGGCGCAGCCCACATCGGCCAACTTCAGCAGGCTTCGCCCACACCCGCATCTGGCGCTGCGCAGCACCTTCTCCCGCAAGGAGAAGGGTTTGACGTCCTCCCCCTGCACGGCGAACTACCGATCGAACAGCAGACCCGCGTGCTGCAGCCCGACCCCGACGGCCGCCGCCGCGTGGTGCTGGCCACCAATGTCGCCGAATCCTCGGTCACCCTGCCCGGCGTACGCGTGGTGATCGATGCCGGCTTGGCGCGCGAACCGCGCTACGACCCCAACAGCGGTTTCTCGCGCCTGGACGCTGTGACCATTTCGCAGGCCTCTGCAGACCAGCGCGCGGGCCGTGCAGGCCGTGTCGCCGCCGGCTGGGCATGGCGTCTGTGGCCACAATCGCAGCGACTGGACGCCCAGCGCCGACCAGAAATGGCGCAGGTGGAACTGGCGGGACTGGCCCTGGAACTGGCCGCCTGGGGCAGCGATGAATTGCGCTTTGTCGATCCTCCGCCCATCGGCGCCCTGTCGGCTGCGCGCGAACTGCTGCAGCGCTTGGGCGCCTTGAGCCCGGACCTGACCATCACCGCGCTGGGCAAGCGCATGCTGGCGATGGGCACCCACCCGCGCATGGCCGCAATGCTGCTGTCGGCCAGCACACCCCGCGAACAAGCACTGGCCGCCGATGTTGCCGCGCTGCTGGAAGCACGTGATCCGCTGCGTCAGGGCGGCGATGCACTGGCCGCCCGCTGGCGCGCCTTGGCTGCATTCCGCACTGGCCGCGCGCCGCAGGATGCCAACCGTGGCGGGCTGGCCGCAATCGACGCTGCTGCCAAGCAATGGCGCCGTCGCCTGCGCTGCGATGCCCTGCCCCCGACCGATATCGAAGCCCATGAGCTCGGTGACCTGCTGGCCCATGCCTTCCCCGATCGCATCGCCACCCAACACCCGACCGATCCACAGCGCTACCAGCTGGCCAATGGCCGCAGCGCGCGCCAGTTCGACAACAGCGACCTGCGCGGGGAACCGTGGCTGGTAATCAGCGAGCTGCGCCACGATCCGCGTGATGCACTGATCCTGCGTGCAGCGCCGGTCGACGAGGCACGCCTGCGCCGCGACTTCCCTGCCCGCTTCAAGCAACAGGACGTGGTGCGTTGGAACAGTTCCAAGCGTGCCCTGGAAGCACGCCGCGAAAGCAGCTTCGAACGCATCGTGCTGGACAGCCGGCCGGCCGGCCAGGTGAACCCGGCACAGGCGGCACGCGCACTCACCGACGCCGTGCGCGAACTGGGCCTGGAGGCACTGCCATGGACCGAGAACCTGCAGCAATGGCGCTGGCGGGTGATGGGCCTGCGACAGTGGATGCCGGAACTCGAGCTGCCGGATCTGTCCGACGACGCCTTGCTGGCGACGCTGGAGGATTGGCTGCAGCCTGCCTTCGGCGGCAAGACGCGGCTGGACGCCTTGTCCGAAGAGGAGCTGGGCGAAGCATTGAAGTCGGGCATCGACTGGAACCAGCGGCAACTGCTGGATCGGCATGCCCCGCTGCGGGTCAGCGTTCCCTCCGGCATGGACCGGCGCATCGACTACGCCATCGATGATGACGGCCATACGCCTCGTCCACCGGTGCTGGCAGTGAAGCTGCAGGAACTGTTTGGACTGGCGGATACGCCGCGGATTGCCGATGGGCGGGTGCCCTTGCTGCTGCACCTCCTGTCACCCGGCGGCAAACCGCTGCAGGTGACCGGCGACCTGCGCAACTTCTGGCAGAACACCTATGCCGAAGTCAGGAAGGAAATGAAGGGACGCTACCCCAGGCATCCATGGCCGGATGATCCATGGAGCGCGACGGCGACGCATAGGGCGAAGCCGCGCGGGACTTGATGTCGTATTGGCTTTGAGCGGCTGTACGGACGCCAAGCAGAAGCAGGAGCAAAAGCACCCCTCCCAAACCCTCCCCTGCGCTATGCGCAAGGGAGGGAGCCAGTGCGGCTGTGCTGCAAGCTGACAAATTGCCAGGAACCGCCCCCTCCCTTGCGCTACGCGCAGGGGGACTGGGGAGGGGTAGCTTCTGACGTTCGCAGTTGCCGTTGCTTCAGCTTCAGCCTTCCGAAGCAACGCTCAGCACTTCCCGGCTAACATCCCCTACACGCCCCTTTGGTAAAACTTAGGGTCTGACCTGTACCCACAAGGAGTCCCCCATGAGCAAGTTCAGCGATATCACCGGTCCGGCACTGGAACGCGCCCTGGAACTGGTCAATCACGCCGGCGACAACATCAAGACCGGTGGCTCCAGCGCGGCCGAATGGCTCAAGACCGGTGCTGCCATCGGCGCAATGAAGACCGGCGGTCGTGCGGTAACCCGTGTCGCCAAGCGCAACCCCACCGCCACCGTGGCTGTTGCAACCGTCGGCTTGGGCCTGCTCGGCTACGCGCTGTACCGCCGCAACAAGCGCGACAACGAAGCCATTGAAGCCAAGTCGCGGCAGATCGCCCAGCGCCGTCGCCATGCCGCCAGCGTCACCGACGAAACCAGCGACATCGGCAGCGACGCCTGAGTAACAGCACTACCGGGAGGAGGAGTGGGAAACGAGCACGCGCAGCAGCGCGGCGCTGTTCTCTCACTTCTCCTCTTTCAGTTTCAGCCCTGGACCTGCCGCCACTGCCCCGGCAGCAGCGCTTCCAGCGCATGCGGGCCCATTGAAGCGCGGACCAACCGCAGGGTTGGCAATCCCACCGCCGCCGTCATCCGGCGTACCTGGCGGTTACGCCCCTCGCGCAGGGTGATCGCCAACCACGCATCCGGCACCGTCTTACGGAAGCGTACCGGTGGATCGCGTTCCCACAGCGCCGGCGGCGGCTCCAGTACATGCACCTGCGCCGGCAGGGTCGGCCCGTCATTGAGCTGGACACCCTCACGCAGCGCGCGCAGCTTTTCCTCGCTGGGCACGCCTTCCACCTGCACCCAATAGGTCTTGGGCTGCTTGTGCTTCGGGTCGGTCAGGCGATGGGCCAGGTTGCCGTCATCGGTGAGCAGCAACAGCCCCTCACTGTCGTAGTCCAGCCGCCCGGCGGCATATACGTTGGCCGGCAGGCCAAAACCGGCGAGGGTGGCACGCGGCGGTTGGCTGCGGTCAGTGAACTGACACAGCACATTGAACGGTTTGTTGAAGGCAATGAGCATGAGTGGACAACGATGATCCCGCCCATGGTCCGCAGGCGGTAAGGGCCATCCCATGCAAGCGGAAATGCCCGACGGGGCGGACTGCAGGGCGGATGGCAAGGCTGGGCAATGATGGAGCAAAGCCCGGCGCGCATCCACCGCGCCGGGCAGCCAGGCCACCTTCCGGCCGGCTTACTTCTTCACGAAACGCAGCGTCATCCGGTCGCTTTCACCAATCGCCTTGTACTTGGCCGCATCCGCGGCGTCGTGCTTGTTGGACGGCGGCAAGGTCCACACGCCACCGGGGTAGTCCTTGGTGTCGGCGGGATTGGCGTTGATCTCGCTGCTGTCCTGCAGGGTGAAGCCGGCAGCCTCGGCCATGGCGATCATCTGCGCCTGGCCGACATAACCGCTCTTGTCATCGGCCGGCACGTCGGCCTTGGCACGATGCTCCACCACGCCCAGCGTGCCACCCGGCTTGAGCACGGTGTAGAACGCCTTGAACATGCCCTCGGCCTGGCCATTGGCACGCCAGTTGTGCACGTTGCGGAAAGTCAGCACCAGGTCGGCCGAGCCGGGCGCACCCAGGACCGGCGCGGCGGGGTCGTAGGCCACTTCGACGGCACGGTCATACTGCGCCGGTGCATCGGCAAATTTCTTGGCCAGGCCATCGCGTCCGCGTTGCTGGTAGTCGCGGCCACCGCCGGCCGGCAATGCCGCCGGGTCGACGACCGCGGCGATGTACTTGCCACCGTCGCGCAGATAGGGCGCCAGGATTTCCGAATACCAACCGCCGCCCGGGGTGATCTCCACCACCGTCTGCGTTGGCTGCAGGCCAAAGAAGCTCAACGTCTGCGCCGGATGGCGATATTCATCGCGCTGCACATTGGCCGGCGTGCGCCAGCTGCCGGCAATGGCCGCCTGCAGGTCCGGTGCGACCTGCGCGCTGGCGGTCGCAGCGACAGGCTCGCTGGCAAACCCCGCTGCAGGGAAGGATGACGCAACAGCCAAAAGACAGGCACACAACAAGGGCGCAGGCGTTTTCATGGAAGTCTCCGGCAGAGGGTTGGCCGAGCCTAGCACGTCAATGCCAGTGCCTTGGACCGACAAATGTTCACAACCTGTTAGTGCCGGCGCGGGCAACGGAACGCTGTTTTCACCGCTTTGCCACGGAATTGGAACGCCCTGCGTCTATGCTGCAACGCTGGACAACAAAGGAGGAATGCATGCCACCGTCACGCGAACTGGGCCGCTCCGGCCTGCAGGTCACGCCTATTGCCTTTGGCGGCAATGTATTCGGCTGGAGTGCGGATGAGAAAACCTCCTTCAGCCTGCTCGACGCTTTCGTCGATGCCGGCTTCAACCTGATCGACACCGCCGATGTCTATCCGGCCTGGGTGCCAGGCAATCGCGGTGGCGAATCGGAAACCATCATCGGCCGCTGGCTGCAGCGCAGCGGCAAACGCGACAAGGTGGTGATCGCCACCAAGGTCGCCAAATGGGCGGAACATCCTGGCCTGTCCGCAGAAAACATCAATGCTGCGCTTGAAGATTCCTTGCGCCGCCTGCAGACCGATGTGATTGATCTTTACCAGGCCCATGAAGATGACGAATCGGTACCGCTGGAAGAATCACTGGGTGCTTTCGCACGCTTGATCGAAGCCGGCAAGGTGCGCGCCATCGGTGCCTCCAACTACAGTGCAGCACGCCTGCGCGATGCACTGAAAGTGTCCTCCGACTATCACCTGCCGCGCTACGAAACACTGCAGCCGGAATACAACCTCTACGACCGTAGCGGCTACGAAGCCGAGCTGGAGCCGTTGGCACGCGAGCAGGGCCTGGGCGTGATCAGCTATTACTCGCTTGCCAGCGGCTTCCTCACCGGCAAGTACCGTGATGCCAACGACGCGGGCAAGAGCGCAGCGCGTGGCGCCAAGGTTGCCGCGCAATATCTGAACCCGCGTGGCCTGCGCATCCTGCAGGCCCTGGACGATGTCGCCGCCAGCCACCGCGCCACACCGGCGCAGGTTGCGCTGGCATGGTTGATTGCCCGCCCTGGCATTACCGCGCCCATCGTCAGCGCCACCAGCGTGCCGCAGCTGCAGGAAATCCTGGCCGCAGCGCAGTTGGAGCTGTCGCCGATTCAGCTTACCCAGTTGGAGACCGCAAGCGCGGAAACGTGAACCGGCGTGCTTGATTCCCCCCTGTGCCCGCCTTAGCATCGGTTGGACAGGGGGTAGACCGCGAATGGAGTCCTACCCATGCAGACCACATCCGCAGCCCAACGCAGCATCGACCGCGACGCCGAACTGACCTACTGGCGTGGCATCCATGCGATCGGCCATCTCGGCCAGCACGATTTCGACCACTACCAGCGCCTGCTGGAAATGGGTTACGACGTGTACCAGGCGTATCCACGCGCCAACGAAGAACAGCTCTACAAAGTGCTGCAGGACAGCTACCACCGCCACAGCCCGGCCTTGGCCGTGTCCTGGGATGAAGCGCGCTGGCTGGTGCGCCACGCCTGGCACCACGCAGACCCACATTGAGCAACGCCCCTCCCTTTGGCCGACGGCCAAAGGGAGGGTGGATAACGCCCGCAGCCGCGACGCCACGGCAACATCGAGCGCGGTGCCGCCAATCCCCCACTCCGTCCTTCGGCCTGCCGTCAAAGCGACGGGGCATTGCAAGGATGGACTGACAACAGCCGGCGACGCATCGCGCGCTTATTGCGTATAGGCAGCCTTCGCCATCGCCTGTGACAAATAGTCCAGGAACGAGCTGATCCGCGCCGACACCGCCGTGTTGCGGTAGTACACCGCGTGGATGGGCTGGCGGACCTCCAGCGTCTGCGCCGGCAACACCTGCACCAACTCACCGCGCTCGCGGTCCTGCTCGGTCAGGAAGTCGGACAGGCAGACGATGCCAACGCCTTCCAGTGCCAAGCGATGCAGGATTTCACCACTGGATACAGCCAGCGCCGGTGTTACATGCAGCGGATTTCCCGCGCTATCGGGCACCGGCCAATAGTTGAGCGAATCCGGCTCGTTGAAACCGATCAAGGCATGCGCCTGCAGCTGTGCGACATTGTCGGGCGTGCCGTACTGCTGCAGATACGCCGGGCTGGCCAGTACCCGCAGTCGGCTGTGGCCCAGGGCCCGCGCATGCAGGGTGGAGTCGGCCAGTGGCCCGATGCGGATGGCGATATCGGTGCGGCGTTCCAGCAGGTCGATGTAGCGCTCGCTGCTGTTCAACTCCAGCGCGACCTGCGGGTACTGCGCGCGGTAGCCGGCCACCAGCGGGGCAATCACGTGCAGCATGAAGGGCATTGCCGCATCCACGCGCAAGCGCCCGGAGGGAATGCCGCGGCGCGCGGCAATCTGCTCCTCGGCTGCGTCCACCGATGCCACGATGGCACGCGCCTGGGCCAGGAAGGTCTCGCCCTCGGCAGTGAGCTGCAGGCGCCGCGTGGTGCGGGTCAGCAGGGTCGTGCCCAGCTTCTCCTCCAGCCGGCCCAGCGCGCGGCTGACGCCGGAGGTGGTCTGGCCCAGCAGCTCGGCAGCGGCGGTAATCGAGCCGGTGTCGATCACGGCGATGAAAGCCTGCATTTCATCGAGGGTGGTTTTCATCGGCAGGGGCCTTGGCGGGGGATGGGTAATTATTGACTGAAATTCAATAGTCATTGCAGGCATCGCGGCTTTTTCGGCAACAGTCACCCCGGCAGACTGCGCAGCCTCTTTCCAAGGAACTGCCCATGTCACGCGGTATTCCCCTAGCCCTGCTGGCGCTGACCCTGGGCGCCTTTGCCATCGGCACCACCGAATTCGTCATCGTCGGGCTGATCCCCACCATCGCCACCGACCTGCAGGTCAGCCTGCCTTCGGCCGGGCTGCTGGTCTCGCTGTATGCCTTGGGGGTGGCCGTTGGCGCCCCGGTACTGACCGCACTGACCGGACAGGTGCCGCGCAAGACCCTGCTGGTGGCGCTGATGCTGCTGTTCACCCTGGGCAACCTGATTGCCTGGATGGCTCCGGGCTATGCCTCGCTGATCGTGGCGCGGGTGCTGACCGGGCTGGCGCATGGCGTGTTCTTCTCGATCGGGTCGATCATCGCCACCTCGGTGGTGCCCAAGGACAAGGCGGCCAGCGCCATCGCGATCATGTTCACCGGGCTTACCGTGGCGCTGGTCACCGGCGTCCCGCTGGGCACCTTCATCGGCCAGCACCTGGGCTGGCGCGCCACCTTCCTGGCCGTGGCGGCACTGGGCGTGGTCGCCCTGGCCGGCAGCCTGCTGTTCGTCCCGCGCCAGCTGCCACGCAGCGCGCCGGCGAGCTTCGGCCAGCAATTCGCGGTACTGGCGCAGCCGCGCCTGTTGCTGGTCTATGCGATGACCGCGCTGGGCTATGGCGGCACCTTCCTGTCCTTCACCTTTCTCGCCTCGATCCTGCAGGACGTCAGCGGTTTCTCGGCCAACGCGGTGAGCGCGGTGCTGCTGGTCTACGGTGTGTCGGTGGCGATCGGCAATCTGTGGGGCGGCCGGCTGGCCGACCAGCGTGGGCCGATCCCGGCACTGACGCTGATCTTCGCCCTGCTGGCGGTAGTGTTGTTCGCACTCACCTTCACCGCCTACAACCGCTGGCTGGTGCTGCTGACGGTACTGGCGCTGGGTGCGGTGGCGTTCGGCAACGTGCCGGGCCTGCAGGTGTATGTTGTCAAGCAGGCACAGCGCTTCGTGCCGCAGGCCACGGACGTGGCCTCGGGCCTGAACATCGCTGCATTCAACATCGGCATCGCGCTGGGCGCATCGCTGGGTGGGCTGGTGGTTGAGCATATCGGCCTGATGCATACGCCCTGGATCGGCGCGCTGGTGGTGCTGGGTGCGCTGGCCCTGACCGTACTCAGCGGCCGCCTGGATCGACGTGACGGCGTGGAAATGCGCGCTGCCGGCATCGCTGTGGGCGCGCACTGACGCAACACGCTGTTCACCCCTTACCGACTTTTCGTTCGCCATGCACGGCGTAGCCTGCAGGCAATCCCCCATGGAGCTATTGATGAACATTCCCGCCATCGGCCTGGGTACCTATCGCCTCAAGGGCGAGGTGCTGACCACCTCCGTGCACAACGCACTTGAACTGGGTTACCGCGCCTTTGATACCGCGCAGATTTACGACAACGAGGCCGATCTGGGCGCGGCGCTGGCTACCGGCAAGGTGCCGCGTGAGCAGCTGTTCCTGACCACCAAGATCTGGATCAGCAACTTCACCCATGACGCCTTGCTGGACAGCCTGCGCGAGAGCCTGCGCAAGCTGCAAACCGACCACGTGGACCTGGCCCTGATCCACTGGCCATCCCCCAATGACCAGGTGCCGATGACCGAATATCTTGGCGCGCTGCGTGAAGCCAAGGCGCTGGGCCTGACCAAGGCCATCGGCGTGTCCAACTTCACCGTCGACCTGACCCGCCAGGCCATCGACATTCTTGGTGCCGATGCCATCGCCACCAACCAGATCGAAGTACATCCGTATCTGCAGAACCGTGCCTTGATCGCCTATCTGCAAGAACAGGGCATCGCCGTCACTGCATTCATGAGCCTGGCTTACGGTGCGGTGCTGAAGGACCCGGTGATCCAGGCCATCGCCGACAAACACCAGGCTACGACTGCACAGGTGGCCTTGGCCTGGGCATTGCAACAGGGCTATGCGGTGATCCCGTCTTCTACCCGGCGCGAGAACCTTGCCGGCAACCTGCAGGCAGCCCAGCTGCGGTTGGACGCCGATGACATGCAGCGCATCGCCGGCCTGGATCGCGGCCAGCGCGTCGCCAACCCGGAGATCGCCCCGGCCTGGGATTGAGCGCCGATCAGGGTGCGGCGGACAGCAGCCAGCCGCGCATCGCCGCGCTTACCTGTTCGGGCTGCTCCAGTGGCGCCAGATGTCCGCAGTCGTCGATCACCACCAGCGATGACTGCGGCATCAGCGACGCCATCGCTTCGCTGACCGGCAAGGGCGTGATCGCATCGTTGCGGCCGCAGACGATCAACGCCGGGCCGGACCAATCACGCAGCACCTGGCTGCCATCGACGCGTTGCAGGCGACTTTGCCGCAGGAACACCTCCGCGCCCAGACGCGAGGTCATGCTGCGCACGGTGTCCACCAACAGGTGATCCTCAAGCCGCGACGCATCGATATAGCTGCGCATCAGCTTGTCACCGAAACCATGAAAGGTACCGGGCAGGCGCACGCTGTTCTGCTGCGCCACGCGCTGCGCGGCACGCTCCGGTGAGTCGGGTTTGAACGACGTATCCAGCAAGGCCAGCCGCGATACCCGCTGCGGGGCGATGCGCAGGATTTCCTGGGCGACATAGCCACCGAGTGAGAAACCGGCCAGTGCGAACTGTGCCGGCGCGGTCGCCAGTACATCCTCGGCGACGGCACGCATGCTGTCCTGGCGTGTGAGATCGCCCACCTGGCAGTCGGCGATATCGGCGAGGTCATCGAGCTGGGCCTGCCAGAGCGTGGCGTCGTTGAGCAGGCCAGGCAGCAACAGCAGCGGGATCTTGCCGGCGGAATCTTGGTTCGTTTGCATGCCGCCATTGTCGCCCCTTGCAGTGGCCGGGTGTAAGCATGGCCACCGCTCCCGCTGGTTCCTGGTTCCTGGTTCTTGGAACTAACCTATGGGCAGCGTCACATTCATGATGGTGGAGTCATCCGGGTCGGACTTCACCTTGAAGCCCAGGCTCTGGCACATCGCCAGCATGGTGGTGTTCTCACGCAGCACCTGGCCTTCCACCATGTTCAGACCCTGCCACTGCGCATACTCGATCATGATCTGCATCAGCTTCCAGCCGATGCCATGACCCTTGAGATCGGAACGGATCAGGATGCCGTACTCACCCCGGTCGTAATCGGCATCAGCATGCAGCCGCACCGCGCCCAGCATTTCACCGCTCTTGGGATCGATCGCCACCAGCGCGATGGAGCGTGCGTAGTCGAGCTGGGTCAGCCGCGCGATGAACTCGTGGCTGAAATGCTTCACCGACTGGAAGAAGCGCAGGCGCAGGTCGTCGTCGGTTACCCGCGCGAAGAATGCGCGGAACAATCCGTCGTCCTCCGGCCGCACAGGGCGGATGAAGGCCTTGGCACCGTCTGACAGATCAATGGTGCGTTCCCACTCGGTGGGATACGGGAAGATCGCAAAACGCGGATGGCCACGGCCCTTGTGCAGGCGCCGTACCGGGGTAATGGCGATGCGCGCATCCAATGCGATCACGCCGTTGCGGTCGGCCAGCAAGGGGTTGAGATCCAGCGTGCGGATTTCGGGAATATCCGCCGCCAACTGCGCCAGCTTGACCAGCACCAGCGCCACCGCGCGCTCATCGGCAGCCGGCACGTCGCCATAGGCCTTGAGGATGCGCGAAACGCGGGTGCGGCCGATTACTTCGTGTGCAAGGCGCAGGTCCAGCGGCGGCAGGGCCAGCGTCTTGTCGTCAATCACTTCCACCGCAGTACCCCCACGGCCGAACACCACCACCGGGCCAAACACCGGATCGTCGGCAATGCCGGCGATCAGTTCGCGCGCCTTGGGCCGGGTCAGGCTCGGTTGCACCAGTACGCCCTCGATGCGTGCCTGCGGGCGTTGCTCGCGGGCGCGTTGCAGGATCGAGGTGGCCGCTGCCTGCACCGCGCGCAGGGTGCTCAGGTTCAAGCGCACGCCGTCGACTTCGGATTTGTGCGGGATATCCGGCGAGAAGATCTTCACCGCCACGCTCAGTCCCTTCTCCAACAGCGGCTGCGCCAGTTCCATGGCCTCGTGCGGATCGCGTGCCACCATCACTTCCAGCGAGGCGATGCCATAGGCCTGCAGCAGCTTGTGGGTGGCCACCGGGTCCAGCCATTGCTGGTCGTTGACCAGTGCTGCCTCGACCAGGGCACGCGCCGCCGCCACATCCACCACGAAATCCGCTGGCAGGCTGGGCGGGGTTTCCATCAACGCCGCCTGCGCCTCACGGTATTTCACCAGATGCTGGAAGCCACGCACCGCTTCGGCCTCGCTGGGATAGGTGGGCACGCGCGCGGTGTTGAGCGTCACCGTGGCGCGGTCATCATTGCCCAGCCACACCGCGAACACCGGCTTGTCGCGCAGCTGCCGCGAGCGCAGCCCCAGGGTGTTGGTGAGTGCCTGCGCGGCGTCCGCCGAAGAGGTGAATGCGGTGGGCACATTGATCACCAACACCGCGTCGTTCGCGTCATCGGACAACAGCGCCTCGATTGCCGATGCATAGCGACCGCCATCGGCATCGACCACGATGTCGACCGGGTTGTCGCGCGACCAGCCTTCCGGCAACACCTTGTCCAGCTGCGCGACGGTTGCCGGTGACAGTTCGGCCAGCGAGCCGCCCAATGCCTGCAGCTGGTCGACCGCCAGCCGCCCAACGCCACCGCCATTGCTGAGGATGGCCAGGCGACGGCCGGGGAACGTGCCCAAGCGGCCCAGCGTTTCGGCTGCGGTGAACAACTCGTCCAATGCATTGACGCGCAGCAGGCCGGCACGGTTGAAGGCCGCACCGTAAACCGCGTCGGAGGCGGCCAATGCCTGCGAATGGGTGGTGACCTCGGCATCACTGCGCTTGGGCTGGCGCCCGGATTTGACCACCACCACCGGTTTGGCACGGGCGGCCGCACGCGCCGCCGACATGAACTTGCGCGCGTCGCTGATCTGATCGACGTAAAGCAGGATGGCGCGGGTGCGGTAGTCGGTGGCGAAGTAGTCAAGCAGGTCGCCGAAATCCACATCCAGTGCATCGCCCAGCGACACCACCGCGGAAAAGCCGATCGAACGGGCAACGCCCCACTCCACCAAGGCCGCGGCGATCGCGCTGGATTCGGAAATCAGCGCCACATCGCCGGCCTGCGGCGTATGCGCGGCGATACTGGCATTGAGCCGTGCGTGCGGGGCGATGACGCCCAGGCAATGCGGGCCCAGCACGCGCATGCCCTTGGGACGCGCTGCGGCCTCAACCTGCGCGGCCAAGGAACCGGGGCCCTTGCCCAGGCCCGCAGTCAGGATGATGGCGCCTGCAACACCCAGTTCGGCAGCCTGCCCCACCACCTGCGGCACCAGGCTGGCCGGCACCGTGATGACGACCAGGTCCGGTATCCACGGCAGATCCTTGAGCCGTTTGACGGTGCGCATGCCGTCAATCTCGGCGTACCGTGGGCTGACCCAGCCGATCTGTCCGGCGAACCCGCCGGCACGCAGGTTGCGGATCACCGCACGCCCGGCCGAACGCTCCCGGGGACTGCCGCCCACCACGGCCACCGAACGGGGGCGGAATACGGTCTGCAGGTGATAGGTGCTCATCGTGACGCCTGTTGCGGGGACCGGGTCAAAGGTACACGGCCAGACACGGGCGTGGCTTGCGTTGGATCAACTTGCCGGTGGTTGCCGGACGCGGCCGTACACGCAGTGCTGCATATTCCCCACTCGCGCGTCCCTTGCCCACCCCCAACGCAGCAGATGCACCAGTGCATCCCGACAGCGGTTGGCCGATATTCGCTTTCGTTGACGCCACAGTCCGCATAATGGCCGGGCCGGGTGCGCCGGTGCACCAGAAGAACCCGCCCATGCATGGCACCGGTCTCGAACTTGCCTTGGTACTGCTGCTGGCAGCCGTCATCGCCGTGCCGGTATTCAAGCGCTTCGGGATGGGCGCGGTGCTGGGCTACCTGGCCGCCGGCGTGGTGCTGGGCCCCTACGTACTGGGCTTCGTGCAGGACACCGACCGCATCCTCAACGCCGCCGAGATCGGCGTGGTGATGCTGATGTTCGTGATCGGCCTGGAATTGTCGCCGTCGCGCCTGATGGTGATGCGGCGGTCGGTGTTTGGCGCTGGCAGCGTGCAGGTACTGCTCAGCGCCTGCGTACTCGGCGGCCTGCTGCTGCTCAATCATTTTTCCTGGAAAAGTGCCTTGGTGGTCGGTACCGCGCTGGCGCTGTCCTCCACCGCCGTGGGCTTGCAACTGCTGTCCGAGCACAAGGCGCTCAATACCGATCAGGGCCGCCTGGGGTTTGCCATCCTGCTGTTCCAGGATCTGGTCGCGATCCCGTTGCTGGCGGCCATCCCGCTATTGGGCGGGGTCAAGAATGAAACCCTGACCTGGCAGGACGCTGGCATCGCCCTGGGTGTGCTGGCAGCAGTGATCGTATTGGGCCGCCCGCTGCTGCGGCGCCTGTTTGCGGTGGTGGCACGCACCCGCATGCCGGAGGTGTTCACCGCCAGCGCGCTGCTGGTGGTGCTGGGTACCGCCTGGCTGATGGCCGAAGCCGGGCTCAGCGCCAGCTTGGGCGCCTTCGTTGCCGGCGTGCTGCTGGCCGATTCCGAATTCCGCCACGAGATCGAATCGCAGATCGAGCCCTTCAAGGGACTGCTGCTGGGCCTGTTCTTCATCGCCGTGGGCATGGGCATCGACCTGAAGCGGGTTGCCGCCGAGCCGGAGCTGATCGCCGCGGGTGTGGCGATCCTGCTGGTAGTGAAGTTCTCGATCCTGCTGGCACTGGGCAAGGCGGCCCGGCTGCCGCTGCGCAGCGCCCTGGTGCTGGCCAGCGTGCTGTGGCTGGGCGGTGAATTCGCCTTCGTGGTGTTCAACGAAGCCGAGCGTGCGCACCTGCTGGGACGTATCAACCATGACCGGCTGGTGGCCATCGTCAGCTTGTCGATGGCGATCACGCCGCTGCTGCTGCTTGCCCTGCAGGGTGCACTGCGATCCAAGCCACAGCAGGCCGTACCCGAGCATGCACCGGATGCCGCCTTGAAGGATGCTGGCGCGCAAAGGCCGCAGGTGCTGATCGCCGGCATGGGCCGCTTTGGCCAGATCATCGGCCGCCTGCTGACCGCACAACGCATACCGTTTGTCGCCCTGGAAGCCGACCCGGACACGGTCGAAGACATGCGCCGCTTCGGCAACCAGCTGTACTACGGCGACCCGACCCGGCCCGAGCTGCTGCGCTCGGCCGGTTCAGAGCACATCCGCGTGTTCGTGATGGCCATGGACGATCCGGAAACCAATCTGCGTGCGGTACGGCTGGTACGCCGCATGTACCCCGATGCGACCGTGCTGGCGCGCGCACGCAACCGCCAGCATGCGTGGAAGCTGATGGACATGTCGGCCGAACCCTTTCGCGAAGTATTCGGCTCCAGCCTGGAGGCCAGCGCACGGGTGTTGACCGCGCTCGGCATCCCCGATGCGGTGGCCCGCGACCATGTGCAGCGCTTCCGCGAACATGATGAGCAACTGCTCAAGGCCCAGCACCTGGTCTATGACGACGAGGCCGCAGTGATGCAGACATCGCGCGATGCACGTGCCGACCTGATGCATCTGTTCGAAGCCGATGCCGGTGAAAAGCAGGAGTGAGTCAACGCGGTAACGACGCTATCGCCGCGCCACGCAGTTTCAGCGCTGGAGCGTGCTTATCGCCTGACCCATTGCGGGCCAGGCATACCGCGAAGCTCAGTTGCGGTCGCGCAGGAAGCGGGCCATCGACGACACGCCCGGCACCGCGGGCTCGAACTCGCCGGCCACGTCGATGAAGCCGCGCATGATCGCGATGTCCCGCGGGCTGCGGTTCAGGGCATCACGCAGGTCCGGATCGGCGCCGGCACGCAGCAGACGCTGCACCAGCAAGGGCAAGCCGTGCAGCGCGGCCAGATGCAGCGGGCCGAAACCACGCGGGTCGCGCACGTCCAGCGACACTTCTTCGTCGAGCAGGCGCTCCACCGCGGCCAGCACGACATGCTCATCGCAGGCGGTGCCCGGCTCGGCGCGGGCGCCCAGTACCAGCAGCAACGGGGTGACCGTGCCCGCCGATGCCTGGTCGGGTTCGGCGCCGGCCAGCAGCAGGGAATCCAGCAACGCAAGCAGGCGGCCACGATCACGCGAAGTAAAGCCGTACAGCGCCGCGCAGTGCAGCGGTGCCAGTTGCTGGTCGTCACCGGCATGCACGTCGGCACCGGCGGTAAGCAGGCGCGCGACGATATCCGGCAGGCCCAGTGCGGCCGCCAGCATCAGCACGGTCACCCCGCCGGGCAGGCGGTGTTCGAGCTTGGCGCCGGCCGTCAGCAAGGCCGCGACGATCGCGGTCTGGCGCATGCTCACCGCTGCCGACAGCGGGGTCGCACCACTGGCAGCAGCATGTTGCGGGTCTGCACCCAGCGACAGCAGCAGGTCGACCACGGCCGCATGGCCACCACCGGCCGCACGCAACAGCGCACTGCAGCCCTGCGCATCCACCGCGTCAACGGCGAACCCAAGATTGATCAGACGGCGCACGGCGTCGGCATCACCGGCCATGGCCGCAGCCGGTACGTCGGCATCACGCAGCGCGCGCAGTGGCAGCGGCCAGCCGCGCCAATCCAATAGATCGGCAAGGTCGCGACGTCCGCTGGAGAGCGCCACACCCAACGGCGTCTGGCCATCGGCCGCACGCGCATCCGGTGACGCCCCCTGCAGCACCAGTTGCTTGAGCGCGGCCTCGCGCGCCAGCGCGGTGGCCAGGTGCAGGGCGGTCATGCCATGGCTGTCGCGTGCCTCGCGGTCGGCGCCGTTGAGCAGCAGCCACTGCTGCAGCTTCAGCCAGCCCAGGCGCACGGCCAGCGACAAGGCCGGATCGCCGGCCGGCGACGGGCCGAACGGATCGGCACCGCGTTCCAGCAGTTCCAGAGCGAATTGTTCGGTGCTGCGCGCACCGTGGTCATGCTGCGCGCAGGCCGCCAGCAGCCGGGTCAGGCCACCGGCACCGGCCGGCGAGACGCCGTGGTGCAGCAACACCTGCAAGGTCGGGATCGCATCCACGCCGCGCGACAGCAGCGCGAACATCGGCGTATCACCGCAGGCATCAAGCACTTCCGGCGCGGCGCCATGCGCCAGCAGCCAATCGATCACCCGCGGCTGCAGGGCCAGTTCCGGATCATGCAGCAGGCCGCCGAGCTCGTCGGCCGAACACAACCTGGCCAACGGCGCCATGCCATCGACGTTGCCGAATACCAGGGCTTCGCGCAGCAGCGCCAGCGGTGCGCGGTCATTGAGTACCGGGAGTGTTTCGCCACCTTCACCTTCACTGCTGGCCTGGGCGGCGTCGCTCACCGCGGCGGGCAGCGGATAGGCCGGGTCCAGCAACGAAACGATGGACCAGCGGCCCGCAGCCGCAGCATGGTCGACGGCGCGGCGACCATCGCCGCCCACGCTGTCGCCGGCAATGCCCAGGTCCAGCAGGCGGCGGATCAGCGCCGCGGATACGTGCTCGGCACGGCTGGCCAGCAGCAAGGCGTTGTTGCCATCGGCATCGACCGCATTGACATCGGGCTGGTGGGCCAGCAGGCGCTCCAGCACCCCGGCGTGCCCCTGCGCGGCAGCGTCCAGCCATGGGGTACGGCCAGCGGCATCACGCGGCTCGATGTTGGCACCGGCGTTGAGCAGGGTTTCGACGATATCGACGTGGCCAGCCAGCGCGGCTTCGTGCAGGGCACTGCGGCGCTGGCGGTCGCGCGCATCCAGCCGCGCCTTGTGCTTGAGCAGCAGTTGCACGCCGGCCGGATCGTCGTCATCGGTCGCCGCTGCCTGTACCAGCACCGGCACGCCATCGCTCGGTTCGACCTTGGCACCGCGCTCCAGCAGGAACTTGGCCAAGCGCCAGTTGCCGGCCTGGCAGGCCACCGCCAACGGGCTGTGACCATCATTGTTGAGCGCATCGATCTCGGCCGCGGCGTCGCGCAGCAGGGCGGCCACACCCGGGTCGGAACTGCGCGCGGCATGGTGCAGCGGGGTGTTGCCTTCGGCATCGGTGGCGCGCGGGTCGGCGCCATTGGCCAACAGCGTCATCACCGCTTCGGGGCGACCGTGCCAGCTGTCGCGGGTGGCCGCCAGCAGCGGGGTCACACTGCAATGGGGTTGGTTGACGTCGACGCCCCGGCTGATCACCGCCCGCAGCAGGCGCAGGTCCGGCAAGACCGCCGCCAGCACCACAAGGCTGCGCTGGTCACGCGAATCAGCCGGCGGTGGCGCGTGCACGTCGGCACCGGCATCGAGCAGCTGCAGGGCACGATCGACGCGGCCACCACGGGCGGCGGCATACAGCTGCGGCACCAGTTCATGCTGGTCCAGCGGCTCCAGCGGCTGCGGCTCCTGCAATGCTTCGGCGAACGGATCGAAGCCTTCCCGACGCTCACCCAGCTGCGGCTCCACCGGCGCCACGGCCACGGCGGCCGGTGCTGCGCGCATGCGCTGCAGCAGGTAATGCAATGCCGGCACCAGCAGCATGCTGGCGATGGCCAGCGGCCAACGCGCGTTGGTGGGCAGCAGGCCCGGCCACGCCGGCGCCACCACCGCCGCGCACAGCAACAGCAGTACTGCCGCCGCGCCCAGGCCATGCCAGGAATCAAGCCCGCGCCCGGCCAGCGACTGCCATTGCGCGCGCAGGTCGCTGTCTTCGCGCTCCAGCGCATGCCACAGCGGCCAGGTACGCCACAACGCCAACACCGCCACGCTGACCGCAACACTCAACGCCAACACGGCCGCCAGGCTGCCGCTGTCATGCAGCGCCGCCAGCGGCCAGGATACGAGCAGGGCCAAGGCCGCAGGACCGGCGACCCACAGCGCCAGCAGACCCGGCAGTTGCCGTTTGAACAGGCTCGCCGAAGGCGCCAGGGTCCGGCTGCGGCGCTGCCACGACACCGCCAGCGCGAAGGCTGGCTGTGCCAGTACGCCGCACAGCGCGGCGACCACGCCACCAAGGCCGGTCAACAGGGTGAGCAGCAGGCCGATGCCAAGGGCAATGGCAAGCGCACGGGTACGCAAGGCTTCAGTCATCGCGACCGTCGATGCGGGGGACTTTCACCGGCGCCAGGGGCTGGGGTGGCAACTGCAGGTGGAAACCGCGCTCGACCAGATTGGCGCGCACCAGCGTCGCGTCGGCTTGGGCCAAGCGACGATCAGGTGTCAGGGCGACCTCCAGCACGAAGGTGTACGGGGCCAGCGTAGCGCCCACTGAAGCCGGGATCGCTGCGAAATCATCACGCTTGGCGAGGTAGACGTAGGTGTCCTGCTTGCGTTGGCTTTTATAGACGTAGGCTTGCATGCCAGCGGGCTTTGCCCTGCATGGGGATCAGGGATTGTGTCGGAAAGTTGGCGCTGTTGAAAGGCGCTGCAATAGGTGCGGGCCGTATTTTCTCGCATTTCGTTCATTCATAGATATCAATATTTTGTTGTGATCCGGGTCACCGGGCCAACGGTCAAGCCGGCTGACAGGCTGCTGCCGATATACTCCCGCCCCGTCGAACCCATGGAAGAACGCGTGAGCCCTGCAGCACCGCCGCGACTGCGCCCGTTGAATGTATTGGCGCACACCGCCACCACCGCGCTGGGAGCCGGGCTGCAGGCGCAGCGCCGAGGCTTGCTGGAGCGGCGCAGCGGGCTGCGCAGCAACGACTTTGGCAACGCCCCCCTGCCCTGCTGGATCGGCCGCGTGGACGGGGTGGAAGAAGTGGTCCTGCCTGCCCACCTGGGCGAGTTCGCCTGCCGCAACAATGCATTGGCGTGGCTGGCCCTCCAGCAGGACGGCATCACCACGACCTTGCAGCAGGTGGTGGAGCGCCACGGTGCCGCCCGGGTTGCGGTGGTGATGGGCACGTCCACCTCCAGCATCGGGGCCACCGAGGAGGCTTACGCCCGCCTGCAGGCCGATGCCGACGGCCAGTTGCACTTCCCGTCGGACCTGATGCGCCCGCGCATCCATACCCCGCACTCGCTGGCCGACTTCGTGCAGGCCGCCACCGGACTGGCCGGCCCGTGCGTCACTGTGGCCACGGCCTGCTCGTCCAGCGCCAAGGTGTTCGCCCAGGCCGCCCGCCTGATCGACGCCGGCTTGGCAGATGCAGCCCTGGTCGGCGGCGTGGACACACTCTGCGGCAGCGTCCTGTTCGGTTTCAACTCCCTGCAACTGGTGGCACCAACGCCCTGCCAGCCATTCGATGCACGCCGGGTCGGTCTGTCCCTCGGCGAGGCTGGCGGCTACGCGGTGCTTGAGCGCACGGAGGCGGGTCCAGCAACGGCACTGCAATTGGTTGGCTATGGCGAATCCAGTGATGCCCACCATATGTCTGCGCCCCACCCGGAAGGCTTGGGCGCGCGTTTGGCGATGCAGACCGCATTGCAGCGCGCCGGTATCGAAGCCGGCCAGGTCGGCTACCTGAACCTGCACGGCACCTCGACGCCGGCCAATGACAGCATCGAAGCCGCCGCCGTTGCCGCGCTGTTCCCGGCGACACTGCACGCCAGCTCCACCAAGGGCTGGACCGGCCACACCCTGGGCGCGGCCGGCATCGTCGAATCGGTCTTCGCGCTGCTGGCGTTGTCCGACGGCATCCTGCCGGGCACGCTCAACAGCGAGATCGCAGACCCGGCCTGCGGACCGCAGATCCGCTTTGACAACGGCCAGGCGGATATCAATTACGCAATGAACAATTCCTTTGGCTTCGGCGGCAACAACTGCTCGCTGGTATTCGGCAAGGCAGGATGAAGCAGATGCTGGAAGCAACCTTGGAAGGCATCGGTTTCTGGGGCAATGGCCTGCCCGACTGGGATAGCGCCTGCGCCTGGATGCGCAATGGCGAACGCCCCGAAAACCCGCCCGCACGGCCGTCGCCGCAACTGCTGGCCGCCAACGAACGACGCCGGGCACCGGGTACCGTGGCAGTGGCGCTGGAAGCGGCGTTGGCTGCCTGCCACGCTGCAGATCGCGAACCGGCAACACTGTCGTCGGTGTTCACCTCCACCCACGGTGAGCTGACCATCACCGACTACATGTGCGCCACGCTTGCGCAGGACCCTTGCGCCATCTCACCCACCAAGTTCCACAACTCGGTGCACAACGCCGCTGCCGGCTACTGGACGATAGGCGCCGGTGCGCATGTCGCGGCAACCGCGATCAGCGCCGGACCGTATAGCTTCGCGCAGGGCTTGCTGGAAGCCATGGTGCAGCTGCATGCAGGTGAAGAAGCCGTGCTGTTGGTGGCCTACGACGGCATCGCCAGCGGTCCGGTCGCCGAAGCATCACCCAGTGAGGGCCTGATCGGCGCCGCTTTCGTGCTGTCGCGCAGCGCCTGTGCAGGACTGCCCGGCCTGCAGGTGAAACTTGTGCCGCAGCCGCCGCAGGAACAGCCGCAACGCGCCAGCGATGGACCGCTTGCACAGCTGTTCAAGCACAATGCGATGCAGCCGGCGCTGCCGCTGCTGGAAGCACTTGCCATGGATCAGGAGAAGCTGTGGATGCGCGCAGGTACTGCACAATGGCTGGAGATCAGCATCCGTCATGACTGACCCGCAGCCGCTGTCGGCAAGCAACGTCGCCGTGGTCATTCCGGCGTTGAACGAAGAGTTGCGCATCCGCCAGGTGGTCGAGGACGTGCTTCATTACTTCCCGCACGTGATCGTCATCGACGACGGCTCCACTGATCGCACTGCCGAATGCATCGCCGACCTTCCAGTCAGTGTGCTGCGCCACCCGCAGCGCATGGGCAAGGGCCACGCGCTGCGCAGCGGTTTTGCCGAGGCCAGCCGCCGCGGACTCCGAGGCGTCCTGACCCTGGACGGCGATGGCCAACACACCGCCAGCGACCTGCCACGCCTATTGGCCAGCGCCAACCGCTTTCCGCATTGCATCATCATCGGCGCGCGCCTGCGCAAGCGCGCCTCGCAACCCTTGTACCGTCGCCTGGCCAATGAATTCGGCGACTGGGGCATCGCCTGGGGCACGCACTACCAGGTTGCCGACAGCCAGAGCGGGCAGCGCTTCTACCCGGCCGAGGTGATCGCCTTGCGTGATATTTCAGCCGAGGGCTTCGTGTTTGAAGCACAGGTGGTGATCTCGGCAGCACGGCAGCTGGGCACGCGCTGCGTGTCGGTACCGATAGAATCGCGCTACCGCTGCGCCGGCAGCGACGAGCAGTTCCGTCCCAGCCACTTCAAACCGCTGCAGGACCTGTACCGGATCACCAGCCACATCGTGCTGCTGGCGCTGCGACACGGCGGGCTGTGGCGTGTCTACCGCACCATCCGCGCCAATCCTCCGGTGATCGACAGCACCGATGCGGCCAGCTGACGTCTCCTCGTCAGCCCATGCCGCCGTTGATGCCGATCACCTGACCGTTGATATAGCCGGCAGCATCGCTGCACAGGAAGGCCACCAGTGCAGCCACTTCTTCCGGCCTGCCGGCACGCGCAGCCGGCACCGTCTGCTTGATCAGCTCAGGCGGAAATGCCTCAGCCGCCATCTGCCCTTCGATCACGCCGGGGGCAACGACGTTGACGCTGATGCCACGGCTGGCCATTTCCCGCGCCAGCGACTTGCTGGCACCGTGCAGGCCGGCCTTGGCTGCGGCGTAGTTGGTCTGCCCGCGATTGCCCAGCACCGCCGCCACCGACGAGACGCTGACGATGCGGCCCCAACGGGTGCGCGCCATTGGCAGCAGCAAGGGCTGGGTCACGTTGAAAAAGCCGTTGAGGCTGACATCGATCACCCGCTGCCAGCGCTGCGCATCCATGCCGGCCATCGGTGCATCGTCATGGATGCCGGCATTGTTGACCACGATCTGGATCGGGCCATCGGCTAGCAGGGACTGCAGCGCCACCCCGGCGGCCACGCCATCGGCCACATCGAACGCAACCGCCTGCGCGCTGCCGCCACCGTCAATGATCTGTGTCACCACAGCCTCGGCGCGGGCGAGGTTGGCATTGGCGTGAACGATCACGTGCACACCATCCGCGGCCAGCTTCTGGCAGATCGCTCCGCCCAGGTCGCCACTGCCGCCGGTTACCAGGGCGCGTCGTTGCTTGCTCATGTGTGGTCTGCTCCGCTCTGTCTCATTCAATATTCACGGCAACTGCAGCATCACCGCCGCGCGTCCTTCGGCCAGCAGCTGTTCGCGATGGTGGATGCGGAACGCGTACTGCTGGCTGCCCGCCCCTTCCACCAGCACCTGTGAGGTCGCCTGCAGAGCATCGGGCAGGTCGTCGATGCGTGCGACGTGCAACTGCACGTCGCGTAGCGCCACCAGCATGCCGGGGCGCACTGGGCCACCCAGTTCGCGCCCACGCAGGCCGCCATGCACCGCCATTGCCTGCGCGCCGTATTCGCACAGATGGATGGCGCGCAGCTGGTTGTCACAGCGCAATGGATGCTGCGGATCTCGATGGTTGCAAGCACGCAGCGTAATCGCCTGCGGCGACCAGCTCAGCACTTCGTCCCACAGGCACATGCCGCCCTGGTGTGGCACCAGTTGCTGGATTTCCTCACGCCCCAACATGACGCGTCCCCGCTAGCGGATGGCGCGAAATCAACAGCGCCAACACGAAATTGCACACCACCCCCAATGCCACCGTGCTACCGATCGCACGCAGCACCGGGATCGAGGACAGACCCAGCAGGCTGAACACCAGCAGCGTCATCACGCTGCAGACCAGCAAGCCGTGCAAGGTGCGCAGCTGATCGGCATGGCTGTCGCCGGCGTGCTCGAAGAACAGCCCGTAATCCAGGCCCAAGCCGGCAGCGAGAATCAGCCCGATCAAGTGGAACAGGTTCAGCTCCACACCCAGGCCGCGCAACACCGCCAGCACCAGCAGCGTGGTCAGCAGCATCGGTAGCAATACCCGCAGCACACGCCGTGCGGATCGCAGCGCAACGCTTACCGTCAAGGCAAGCAACAGCACGGCGACGGCAAGCGCCACCAGTACGCGACTGCGATAGTCGGCCACCAGCGATTCCGACGCCTGCTTCATGTCCAACAGTTCCGCGCCATGCAGCTTCGCCGTGCTGGCCACTGCCGCCACATCATGCAGGCCGCTGAGCGAGATCAGCGCAATGGCATGGTCCGCGCCCTGCACCAGCAAGCCATCAACCGCGATTGCCAGCGGCGTGCCCTGCAGATCCGACAGCTGCAATGCTGGCGCACGCCGCGCCTGCATGACGTCGGCCACGAACGGTTCGAAGGCATCGTCGATGAAAGGCGTGCCTGCAACCGCCGTGGCCAGGGCGGCACGCAGTTGGGCTTCATCAGGCAGTTGCTGCTGACGCTGGCGCTGGGTCGCGGCGCTGGGTAGATACCGTGCCGCCATGTCATAGCGGTCGAGCTCGCCATTGGCGACCAGGGCATCGAGCGCAGGACGCAGTCGCTCACTCGCTGCCAGCACCGTCTGCGCGTCGCTGCCACGCACGGTGATCAGGTAGCGCACATCCGGGGCCCCCAGCTCGCTGCGCAACTGCGCATCACGGGCCAGGTCCTGCGGGTCAACCGGGGTGAGTCGGCCCAGATCGTTCTGCCAGAACGCGCCCGGTGCCAAGACCATCACCGCCACCGCGGCCGCAGCAAGCAGCGCCAGTGACCAACGCGGACGCGGCAGGCGCTGTGTGTGCTGCCAGACACGCGCCAACCACGCCGAATCGGCGAAGTCGCGCGTGGCCGGATCAATCAGGGCCGGCAACAGATAGCGGGTAGCCAACGCGGCCGTGGCCAACGCGGTGATGGTGAAAACCGACAGCTGCTTCAGCCCGTCCACGCCTGAAAAAAGGAAGGTCAGATAGGCAATGCAGGTAGCGATCACGCCCGTGCCAAGTGTTGGCCACAGCGCACGCACGTTGTCCCATGCCGAGCGGCCTGGCCGCTGGTGGCTGAAGAAATGGATGGGGTAGTCCTGTACCACGCCGATCAGGGTGAAGCCGAAGGCGATGGTGATGCCGTGCACGCCATCAAAGCCCAGCGCGACCGCGCACAGGCCGGCGAGCCCGGCACTGGCCAGCGGCAGGAAACCAAGGATGGGCATCTTCCAACTGCGGTAGGCAAACCACAACAGCAGGATCATGCCGATGGTGTCCAGGGTGCCGATCATGCTGGCTTCGCTGGCGGTGCGATTGCCGATCTTTACCGAGAACGCCCCGGGCCCACTGAGCTCGAGACGGCTGCCACTGCTGCCGGCAATGGTGGCAAAGCGCGTGTTGATCGTATCTACCGCCAACTGCTGCGCCCCCGGATCAAAGCCAGCAGCGTGGGTCTGCAGCAACAGCAGGGCCTGCTTGCCACTGCGGTCGAACCAGACATCGTCGATCCGCTGCGGCGCGCTGGCGGGCTGCAGGGCTTCAGCCACACGCAATACCTGCAAGGTGGGGTCAGAGGGCAGCAACGGCTCGATCAGGCCACCCGCAGGCGAGCCCAGGTCCTGCAGCCGCATCTGCAACGCTTCGGACAGACGCTCGCTGCTGAAGGCGTCGGCGGGCAAGCCATCGATCAAATAGCGATAAGGCAGCAAGCGTTCTGGAAACGCGTCCAAGCCGGCCTGCTCACCATTGGCGATCAACTCGAACTGGGTATCGGCGGACAGTGCTTCACGCAGCGCGCGCGATTGTTGCGCAAGCTGTTCCGGCGGGGCACCAGAGAGCGCAACCAGCAACAGGCGCGCGCCCGGACCTTCGCCAAGCTCGTCCAGTAGAAGTTTCTGGGCCGGCGTGCGTGCATCGGGCATGAACTTGCGCAGGTCGCCACTGACCTTGATGCGCTCGCCTATCCACAGGCCCAACAGGCCAAGCAGCAACAGCCAGGTGATGGCCAGGCCTATGCGATGCGTGGAAGTCAGCTTCAACGCGAAACATCCGCATGACACAGGCCCGTCAGCGCCGTGGCATCCCGTTGGCCGGCGGCTGCGATGGCCGCTCCGCCCAACAAGGTGCGTTGCAGATCGCCCTTTGCCGGCTGGGTTTCGATGCAGCGCAGTTCGCCATCACTGCCATGCAGGGTTACGCCGCGAACGCGACGTGCCAGTGCCTCAGCACGCGGGGTCAACTGCAGTTGCCAGCGCTGCGCCGTGCCCGATGCCTGCAGGCGGTAGCTCTGCTGCAAGGCAGCCAGATCACCGGCGAGCATGGCACCAAAGCTGGCCTGCAGGTCGGAAAGCTCCGGCACCCGCTGAAGCGCGAAGACGCGCGGCGCTTTGCCGGCGCGCGCAATGCTGACCTGCCCGCCGGCAATGGTGGTGGTCTCCGCATACGGCGTGCGTACTTCGCGCACCAAGGTGCCGGTATCCGGCCGCCGATACTGGCCCTCGACCCGCAACGGCTCCTTCAACAAGGCCGAGCCGCGCAGTTCCAGGAAAGGCGTCTGGCTGGGCGCTGGCTGCGCCAGCTGGCGCAGTATCCAGGCGGCATCAATGCCGCTGGCCGAGGCCGGGCTGCTGATCAGCAGGCTTGCCAGCAGGCAGGTCAGCAGATGTCGCACGCGCTTGGGAATGCCAGAAATCATAGAAATTGAACCAGTTGTAAGGGGCCAGCCGCAGGTGATGCTCCAACCTGCCGGCGTAACGGTGGATAAGCGTAGACAGGATTTCGCTGCGCCGTGGGCGGGGGATATCCACCGTTTCGGCAAAGGTCTCAAAGCGCAGATCGTAACGATTGCCGCCCCGGTAGAGCCCAAACGCCAGTACCACGGGGGCCTTCAGTGCGCTGGCGATCAGCCACGGGGCACTGGGGAAAGCCGCCTGCTCACCCAGCAACGGCGCGGACACGAAAGCTTCGCCGGGGCGCACCCGATCGACCAGCAAGGACACCATCTCGCCAGCTTCCAGCGCCTGCTGGATGGCCAGTACGATCGAGGCACCATCCTGGCCAGCGTCAATGATGCCGGCGGCCAGTGAGGGATCCAGCTCCGCCAGCAGCTCGGTGATAGCCGCATTGTGCGAGCGATCCATCAGCACCCGCAGCTTCAGCTCGGGGCGCTCCCGCGCCAGTACCCGCAGCGCATCGAAGCTGCCCAGGTGCGAGCCGAACACCAGCACGCCGCGGCCCTGATCCAGCAATTGCAGCAATGCTTCGGTGCCGCTGCTGCGGATATCGAACAAGCGCGTGCGCCCGGCCACCAGGAACACGCGGTCGAGGATGGTGGCGGCAAAGGTGTGGATGTGGCGGGTAACCGCCAGCGCCGACGCCGGCCTGCCGCGCACCCGCTGCAGGTAGTCGCGCGAAGCACGGCGCTCGGTGCCGCGCATGCAGAAGAAGTAAAGGGTGATCGGATAAAGACAGGCCCGGGCGATACCACGGCCGCCATGGCGGGCAATGCCGCCAATCAGGCGGATGGCGAAACGGCCACCGCCTTCCGGACGATCCTTCCAATCGGCGTCATTCATGCAGGGCCGCCTTCGTCGGCCAGCACCAGTTCACCGCGCACCAGCACCTGATCATCGCGAAGTACGCGGAATTTCCAGCGCGGCGCCTGCCCGTCCAGCTCTACCCGCGCCACCTCGTCGGGGAGCAGCGGCGCCATGAACTTCACCTGCGGCAGGCGCAGTGCGCCTACCGCACGCCCCTGATCGGCGGCCACGGCCCGCAGCACCTGTTCCAGCAACACCACGCCGGGCACCAACGGCCTGCCCGGGAAATGTCCAGGCAGGCAGGGATGATCGGAAGGGATGCTGAAGCGCATGACGTGCTGTACCCGGATTTTGTGCAGACAGGATACCGGGCGGCATCCCGTTCAGCGCAGCAGATCGCGCCAGAATGCCGGCCCCAGCTGTCCCATCTGACGCGCGAAATCCCAGGCATTGCGGTACGGTCGCTGCGGGAACAACTGCGAGCGGACCGCGTATTCCAGGGCAAAAAAGCCGCCCAACAGGCCCCAATCGGCGATATTGGCGCACCATGACCACTGTTCATGGGTCACCGGCCACCATGGCTGGATGCCGAACGCGGCAAGCAGGCCATCAGGCACCGCGCTCATCGCCAAGCCCAGGTTGATGCTGGCCAGCAGCACCAGCACCGCCACCCAGGCGGCGCTCAGGCGCCGGGTGTAGCGCTCAAGCTTGGCTGTCACCGGCATATCGGCACGGGCATACAGCGCCTGCACGATGCGTGTGATCAAAGGCACCTGGCCGGGCAACAGCGAGCGCGCGAATCCCCAGGCAACCAGCAGCGGAAAGACCACGGGCGGTGCCAGCAGCAGCATCCAGGCCCAGGCCGAGCCCCCCAACCAGCACAACAAAGCCGTACTTGCGGCCAGCAGCGCCCAGGCCCAGGCCCGCCAACGCGCGAGTGGCTCGAGCAGGCATAGCAGGACCAGTCCGATCAGTGCGGCGGCGGCCCACATGCCTTCGTTGCGCAGGCTGGCCACGTGCGAGAGCACCGGATAGGCCAGCAGCAGGATCACCCGCAGCACCAGCGCCGCCGGCCCGTGGCCGGGTTCATGGCTGGCAGCGGTCACGCCGCTCAGGCCGCTTTGTTGGCTTGGACGTGCGCCGACAGGGCGCGCAGGGAGCCGAAGATGCGGCGGTTGTCCTCGTTGTCCGACCGCAGCTGGAAGCCATAGCGCTTGCTGATGGCCAGTGCCAGCTCCAGTGCATCGATCGAATCCAGGCCCAGGCCGTCATTGAACAGCGCGGCTTCCGGGTCGATCTGGGCCGGGTCCACATCTTCCAGGTTCAGGCTTTCGACCAGCAGAGCGGCCAGCTCGCGTTCGGCTTCACTTTGTTGCGACATTTCCACACCTACGGCAAATAGAGGCGCAACGATCCGGCATCGCCGACAGTTGCGCAAGCATGACGGGTACAGATCGCGGGGTATCATTGGTGTCTCTGTGATGCCCGATACGCCGTGCAATGACGTTCCTGCTCCACTGCCCCCCCTGTTTGACCCCCTGCCCAGGCTGCCTGGCCACCGACGGCACGGGGGCCTGAGATGAATGCCTGCACCTCGCCCACCGACGCCGCCGCACTGCGGGTCGACTATGCCGATCCCTCACAGCTGCCGGCGCTACTGGCCGATCCGCAGGTCCTGGCGATCTTCGCCTTCGAGGCCGGCGGCACCGCCCCGGCCTGCGACGACCCCCGCTACCTGCAGGTCGGCCTGCAGGCCGATGGCGCGGCCCAGTTGGAAGTGTGGCGCAGCGACAAGCCGGTCCGCTGCGGCCGCGATGCCGATGGCCTGGCCTGGGCCACCGATGGCGCGCTGATGTTCGGCGCGCTGCAGCTGGACGAACACCAGCATGGCGGCATCCTGGGCGCCTCCGAGCAGGCCTACGCTCGGATGTTGCAGGCCCTGCCTGCTCACGGCTATCCGCACCTGCTGCGGATCTGGAACTATCTGGACGCAATTACCGAAGGCGATGGCGACGGCGAGCGCTACCGCGAATTCTGCGTGGGCCGTGCCCGCGGCATCGGCACCATCGACACCGGCACCCTGCCCGCAGCGACCGCCATCGGCAGGGTCGATGGCGTGCGCGTGCTGCAGGTGTACTGGCTGGCCGCGCGTAGTGCCGGCACGCCGTTGGAAAACCCGCGCCAGGTCAGCGCCTACCGCTATCCGCGCCAGTACGGCCCGCAATCGCCCAGTTTTGCCCGCGCCATGCTTGCCGCAGCCGGCAGCCAGTTACCCTTGCTGTTGTCAGGCACCGCCAGCGTGGTCGGCCACGCCACCCTGCATGGCGACTGCACGCAACGCCAGCTGCAGGAAACCTTTGCCAACTTTGAAGCGCTGATTGGTGCGGCGCGGAAGCATCGGCCCAGCCTGCCCGAGCATTTTGGCAAGGGCAGCCGGCTCAAGGTGTATGTGCGCGATGCGGAGGAGATCGCCGAGGTTCGCCAGGCCCTGGCCACCCACCTGTCCCCACAGGTGCCACATATCGTGCTGCATGCAGCCGTATGCCGGCGCGACCTTCGGGTAGAGATAGACGGCGTCCACGACGCCTGAACCCACGCCGGCGGTGATCCGCCGGCTCCTGCAGCCAGCTCAGTGGTGCAGCAACGCCACCACCGCATCACGCGGCAGCTTGCCGGTTTCGTTGCGCGGCAATGCCACCACCTTGCGCAGCGGGCGCGGCAGGAAAACCGGATCCATCAGTTCACGCAGCTCACGCAGGATGTCGGCCTCTTCGCGTTCCGGAGCGACTACCAGTGCCGCGATACGGCCCACCGCATGCCCAGGCTCAGGTGCCAACTGCACCACCACGGCATCGACAACGCCGGGCACCGCCTGCAGCTTGCGAGTCAGATCCCCCAACGAGGCACGTTTGCCGGCGATTTCCAGCAGGTCGGCGCGGCGACCGCGCAGTACGAAGCGGTCATCCGGCAACAGCTCGACCAGATCGGCCAGCACCACCGGTGCAACAAGATGGTCGGCATGTACCCGCGTGCCGTCCGGTTGTGGTTCAAGGCGAACGCCAGGCAGCAGCGTCCACGCTATCTCAAGCGCCGTCCGGCGGCGGGCAAAGATGCAGGTCTCGGTGGAGCCGAACATCTCACGCACTTCGGTGGCAAACGCTTGCTCAGCCGCCGCCGCCAACGCCTGCGGCAAGGGAGCCGTGGCGGTAACGATGCCGGCCAAAGGTGGCAGGCTCACACCGGATTCCACCAAGGCCTTGAGGTGGACCGGCGTGGTGACCAGCACGCGCGGCGCCGCAACTTCTTCCAGTGCCAGCACCACATCCTGCGGAAAGAACGGGCGCCCGGCCTGCAGCGTGGCAGGCGCCAGCATCGGCAGCAGCACAGCCATCTCCATGCCGTACATATGCTGCGATGGCACCGTGGCCACCAACGAAGGTTGTGCATCACCCCACAGACCCTGCAATGCCTGCAGGTTCTGCTCGGTACTGCGCAGGAACGAGCCCCAGGTCTTGCTGTTGGCGCTGGGGGTGCCGGTGCTGCCGGAGGTGAAGCCTATCGCCACCAACTGCGCATCGGACAATTGTGGAATCTCGCCGCCCAGGCGCGGCAGGACCGCCGGCAGCACGAAGCTGCCCGTGGGCAGGTGCTCCAGCGCTTCATCGGCCACGCAATAGGTCTGCGGATAGCGCTGCTGCACATCGGCTACCACTGCATGTGCGCGCGAAGGCGGCAACAGATTCACCTGCCCGCGCAAGGCCACCGCGCAGAAAGCCACAAGGAAGCGGTAGCGGTCTTCACACAGGTTGACCGCGTGCTGGGCAGACGGAAGCAAGCCAGCCACCGCGCGCACATGGTCGTAAAAGGTCTGCAGATCGATCGATTGCCCCGCACCAACAGCCAGCAAGCGGTGCAGCCCTCCCTTGGCAAGTGGATGGCGTGAGCTGGAAGAGAACTGCTCTGAAACAACCGACATGCGACTGCGATGACCTCGTTCTTGGGCGCTGGCCATGATGGCAGCGACCACCACGGGGCCGCCAGCTTGGCCGTGCGCGGCCACGCTGGCAAGCCGCAGCATCCACTTCCTGCCTAGTGGTAACCCGCTTCAACCGTCACCTTGCCGCGGAACACCCGGTACGACCACACCGTATAGCCCAGGATCACCGGCAGCAGCACGACCAGCCCGACCAGGCTGAACGCCAGTGACGAGGCCGGCGCCGCCGCCTGCCACAGGGTCAGGTGAGGCGGCAGCAGGTAGGGCCACATGCCCAGCACCAGGCCGATGAAGCCCAGCACGAACAGGGCCAGGGTCAGCAGGAAGGGCGGCAGGTCGCGGCGCGGATGCATGGCGCTGCGCCACAACGCCACCGCCACCACCAGGGTCAGCAGCGGCACCGGCGACAGCCACCAGAAGTTGCCGCCGCTGAACCAGCGCTCCATCACCCGCGACTGCAGGAACGGCAGCCAAGTGCTGACCAACCCCATGAACACGATCACCGCCACCATCAGCGGCCGGGTGAGTGAACGCGCCAGCGCCTGCTCACGGCCCTCGGTCTTGAGGATCAGCCAGGTACTGCCCAGCAACGCGTAGCCGGTGACGACCGCCACCCCGGTCAGCATCGAGAACGGGCTGAACCAGCCAAACGCACCGCCGCTGTAGTGCCCGTCCTGCATCGGCAGGCCCTGTACCAGCGCGCCCAGGATCACCCCCTGCGCAAATGCCGCCAGCAGCGAACCCAGCGCGAAGGCCACGCTCCACAGCGCGCGCGAACGTTGTGCCTTGAAGCGGAACTCGAAGGCCACGCCGCGGAACACCAGCCCCATCACCAACAGCAGCACCGGCAAATAGAGGCCGGACAGCAGCACCGCATAGGCCTTGGGGAAGGCCGCCAGCAGGCCAGCGCCACCCAGCACCAGCCAGGTTTCGTTGCCATCCCAGATCGGCGCGGCGGTATTCATCATCACATCGAGCTGCTGCTCATCCTCGGCAAACGGCGCCAGGATGCCGATGCCGAGCACGAAGCCATCCAGCACCACGTACATCAGCACGCCGAAACCAATCACCGCGAACCATGCCACCGGCAGCCAGGTTGTCATTTCCATCTCAGCGCTCCTCCAGCGGCTCGTTGACGCCGGACAGCGGCCGCGCCGGGGTATGCATGCCGTCGTCCTGTGGCGGCAGGTCATAAGGTGCCGGGCCGTTGCGCAGGATCTTGACCAGGTACCAGATGCCCCAGCCGAACACGAACAGATAGCCGATCACGTAGACGGCCAGCGACACCGCCGTCATCCACGCACTCTGCGTGCCCACGGCATCGGCAGTGCGCAACAGGCCGTAGACGACCCAAGGCTGCCGCCCCATCTCGGTGACGAACCAACCGGCAACCAGTGCAATGAAGCCACTGGGCAGCATCCAGTTCCAACCACGCAGCAACCACTTCGATTGCAGCAGACGACCGCGCCACAACTGGAATGCCGATATCCACGCCAGCGCCAGCATCAACGAGCCCAGCCCAACCATGATGCGGAACGCATAGAACACCGGCACCACCGGCGGGCGCTCGCTGGCCGGCACCGAGGTCAGCGGCGCGAAGCTGCCGTCCAGGCTGTGGGTCAGGATCACGCTGCCGAGTTTGGGGATGGCGATCTCGTAATCGTTGCGTTCTTGCTTCTCGTTGGGCACCGCGAATACCACCAGCGGCACGCCTTCGCCGGGCTTGGTTTGATGCCAATGCGCTTCCATCGCAGCGATCTTCATCGGCTGATGTTCGAGCGTGTTCAAACCATGCATGTCGCCGACGAATATCTGTACCGGCACCGTCAACGCGGCAAATGCCACCGCCGCAATCAACATCTTGCGGCCGGCCTCCACATGCACGCCACGGCGCAGATACCACGCACCGACGCCGCCGATCACGAAGCAGGTGGTGATGAACGACGCCAGCGCCATATGCGCCAATCGATAGGGGAAGGACGGGTTGAACACCACCTGCCACCAGTCCTGCGGATGCACGATGCCATCGACCAGCGTGTAGCCGGCCGGCGTATGCAGCCAGCTGTTGGACGACAGGATCCAGAACGTGGAAAACAGCGTGCCCAGCGCCACCATGCAGGTGGACAGGAAGTGCAGCCGCGGCGACACCTTCTCCCAGCCGAACAACATCACGCCAAGGAAGCTGGCTTCCAGGAAGAACGCGGTCAGCACCTCGTAGGTCAGCAAGGGACCGATGACGGTGCCGGCCACTTCGCTCAGGCGCGGCCAGTTGGTGCCGAACTGGAAGGCCATCACGATGCCGCTGACCACGCCCATGCCGAAGGACACCGCGAAGATCTTCTGCCAGAAGAAGAACAGCTCGCGCCAGACCGGATTGCGGGTGCGCAGCCAACGCCACTCGACGAAGGCCAACCAGCTGGCCGTGCCGATGGTGAAGGCCGGAAACAACACATGAAAACTTATGACGAACCCGAACTGGATCCGGGATAACAGCAGCGCTTCCACCGCGCTTCTCCAGAGAGGTCTTTAATTGGGGCGATTCTGGTCCTGTATCGGTTAAGAGCGGATGTGACCGGTTGTCGCAGTGCGTCAAAAAGTCGCAGCAGCTAGAGCTCCCTCCCTTTGGTGCAGCCAAGGGGAGGGTTGGGGAGGGGTCGGCTCTGCTGCTCCTGTAGAGCCGAGCCATGCTCGGCTGGAGCCTCATCGGGAAAGCCTCTGCCGAGCATGGCTCGGCACTACACCTCTCCTCCCGGCAAAGCTCGACCCCTGTAGAGCCGAGCCATGCTCGGCTGGAGCCTCATCGGGAAAGCCTCTGCCGAGCATGGCTCGGCAATACCTTCTGCCCCGGCCTTTGGCCGCGCCGGGCGATGGCGACAAACATTGCCGATTCCGGCAACTCACCTGCCGAACCCTGCGCCCATGACCTGTGGCCCAGCCCGCCGGGTTGGGCTGCTGCTACCCTTGCCCGGTTCTCTTCACCGGTGCCGAATGATGCCCAAGCTCCTGCCCCTGTCCCTGCTGTTGTTGACCGCTTTCGGCAGCGCCCATGCCGCGCCCACGCCGATCACCATCGAGCAGGCCATGGCCAACCCGGACTGGATCGGCCCGCCGGTGGAATCGGCCTGGTGGTCATGGAATGGCCAGCAGGTCGAGTACACGCTCAAGCGCCAGGGCAGCCAGGTACGTGACAGCTTCCGCCTGCCGCTGGCCGGCGGCGTCGCCCAGCAGGTGGCCGATGACCAGCGCGGCACCCTCGACGCGGCTGATCGCGTCTATGACAGCAGCCGCCAGCGCATGGCCTTTGTCCGCAATGGCGACGTGTTCGTGCGCGACCTGCGCAGCGGCGGCCTGACCCAGCTCACCCGCAGCAACGATCGCGCCAGCGGTGTCAATTTCGCCAGCGATGGCGGCGTGATCTGGCAGGTCGGCAACAGCTGGTTCCACTGGAACGCCCGCAACGGCGTGACCAGCGAAGTCGCTGAGCTCAAGGCTGACAAGAACCCGGCTGATGCACCCAAGGCCGACGTGCTGCGTGACCAGCAGATGCGCACCCTGTCCACCCTGCGCAGCGACCGCGCCCAGCGCGATGAACTGCGCGAGCAGGGCGAGCGCTGGCGCCAGGCCGATCCCACCCGCGCACCGGCCCCGATCTTCCTCGGCGCCGATGTCGAGATCGTCGACAGCGCGCTCTCGCCCGATGCCCGCCACCTGATCGTGGTGACCAAGCCCAAGGGCTACGAGGAAGGCCGCGGCGGCAAGATGCCGCTGTACGTGACCGAATCCGGTTACGAAGAAGCCGAGGACACCCGCACCCGCGTTGGCCGCAACGATCCGGAACCGCATGCGTTCTGGTTGGCCGACGCCATCACCGGCAAGGTCGAAGCGCTGTTGCTGGACAACCTGCCCGGCATCGCTACCGATCCGCTGGCCGACCTGCGCCGCAAGGCCGGCAAGGACGCGCTCAAGGGCAACCGTCCGCTGGAACTGATGAGCGACTTCATGGGCGGCGGTATCCGCTGGAATGCCGATGGCAGCCAGGCCGCGATCATGCTGCGCGCCAATGACAACAAGGACCGCTGGATCGTCACCACCAGCGCCAGCAGTGCACGCCTGGAGAACCGCCACCGCCTGACCGATGCCGGCTGGATCAACTGGGGCTTCAACGACTACGGCTGGATGCCGGACGGCCGCACCCTGTGGTTGCTGTCCGAAGAATCCGGCTACTCGCATCTGTACACGCAGAGTGGCAGCGCCAAGCCCAAGGCGATTACGTCGGGCAACTGGGAAACCTCGGCACCGGTGGTCAGCGCCGACGGCAACAGCTTCTACTTCGTCTGCAACCAGAAGTGGCCAGGCGATTACGAAGTATGCAACGTCAACGCCAACGGCGGTGCCGTGCGCGAAGTGACCGCGCTCGACGGCGTGGAAGACTTCAGCCTGTCACCGGATGGCCAGCAGTTGCTGGTGCGTTACTCCGCACCGTACCTGCCGGCCCAGGTGGCCGTACTGCCGGTCAGCGGCGGGCAAGCACGCAAGCTCACCGACACCCGCAGCGCCGAATTCAAGGCACGCGAGTGGGTGCAGCCGCAGATGGTGCAGGTGCCGTCCAAGCACGGCGCCGGCCACGTCTGGGCCAAGTACTACGGCCCGGAAAAGCTTGAAGCGGGCAAGCAGTACCCGATCGCCATGTTCGTGCACGGCGCCGGCTACCTGCAGAACGTGCATGCGCGTTATTCCAACTACTTCCGCGAGCAGATGTTCCACAACCTGCTGGTGCAGAAGGGTTACATCGTGCTGGACATGGACTACCGCGGCAGTGAAGGCTACGGCCGCAACTGGCGCACCGCCATCTACCGCAACATGGGCCACCCGGAGCTGGAAGATTACCTGGACGGCCTGGACTGGCTGGTCGAGACCAAGCAGGGCGACCGCAGCAAGGCCGGCATCTACGGCGGCTCCTACGGCGGCTTCATGACGTACATGGCGTTGTTCCGTTCGCCAGGCACGTTCAAGGCTGGCGCCGCGCTGCGCCCGGTCGGTGACTGGCACCAGTACAACCACGCCTACACCGCCAACATCCTCAACACCCCGGACATCGACCCGGAGGCCTACCGCATCTCCTCGCCCATCGAATATGCAGAAGGCCTGCAGGACAACCTGCTGATCGCGCACGGCATGATGGATGACAACGTGTTCTTCCAGGATTCGATCAACATGAGCCAGAAGCTGATCGAGCTGCACAAGGACAACTGGTCGATCGCACCCTACCCGCTGGAACGCCACGGCTACACGCGTGCCGATTCGTGGCTGGACCAGTACAAGCGCATCCTGAAGTTGTTCGAGCAGGAACTGAAGTAAGCATCAGCAAGGGCGCCGCGAGGCGCCCTTGTGGTTTGTGGGTGTGGTGGATGATTTTTGCGAACAGCGAAGAGCACCCCTCCCCAACCCTCCCTTTGCCGCAGCCAAGGGGAGGGTTGGGGAGGGGTGCTCTTGATCTTGATCTTCCCCTTAGCCCCTGCTTACACCCCAACACCACCCAAGCCTCCAGTACCATTCCCAGCACGGAGCCCTACCCGCAGGAAGCGCATGTCCCCCACCGCACCCACCATCCGCATCGTCACCGCCGTCATTCTCGATCCACAGCAACGCGTGCTGGTGGTACGCAAACACGGCTCGGACACCTTCATCCAGCCTGGCGGCAAGCGCGAGCCCGGCGAACATGCCCTGCAGACACTGGCACGCGAGTTGCGCGAGGAGTTGGACATCGGCGTGGACACCGACAGTGCCGTCGCCCTGGGAATTTTCGAGAACAATGCAGTCAACGAGCCCGGCCACCGCGTACAGGGCGAGGCCTTCCTGGTGCGCATCAGCAGCGGCGTCCCCGCAGTACAGGCGGAGATCGCCGAGCTGGCGTGGATCCCGCTGCAGGCACCCCACGGTGTGAAGTTGGCGCCGCTCAGCGCGCAGCACATCCTTCCTGCAGTACTCGCCGTGCTACAGGATGCTGGGCAAGCACATTGAACCCGGCGATAGTTCGCCATCACTGGACCCACTCCTGCCGTGACGCCACCCGACATCGCTCCCCGGATCCAACCCGACAGCGCCACCCGCTTCGTCGATACCACCGCCAAGCTGTCACTGCTGATGGCGGTGCTGGCCATCCTCTGGAGCCTGTGCCAATGGCTGGTCGTGGTGGTACTGGGGCAATTGGATATCGTCGGCTGGATGCAGGGCGAAGGCCTGGCGGTGCCCGCCGTGTTCTTCTGGCTCAGCCGTCACGCCGGCGCGCTCAGCCTGTTGATGCTGATGCTGTCGATCGGCCTGTTTGCGGTCTCCTGGGGAATGCTCAAGCACCGCGAGTGGGGCCGCACGGGCTTTGTCGCCTTCCTGGTACTGATCGCCGTTGCCAACTTCGCCCTGATCCCGCTGGTCGATGCCGTCATGCTTGGCCTGCAAACCGTCATTCCTGCCGAGGTACTGCAGTCGGAAGAAGGCCGTGATCTACGGGTGCAGTTGCTGGTCAGCCGCTGGAGCATGCTGCTGCTGACCGTCGGCTCCTCGCTGGTAATGGCGGCGCTGCACGGCTGGTTGATCATCAAGCTGTATAGGCCCCAGGTACGCAGTCTTTTCCGCTGAGATGCATCCAGGTCTGGCGGATCGCGGGCCCACAAGCGGGGGCTGCGCTACAGTAAGCCCATGAACGAATTCGAGCGCGTACGCGATTACCTCACCGGCCTGCAGGATCGCATCTGCACCGCCATCGAGCAGGCTGACGGCCAGGCCCATTTCCAGGAAGACTGCTGGCAGCGTGCCGAAGGCGGCGGAGGCCGCACCCGCATCCTGCGCGATGGCGCGGTATTCGAGCAGGCCGGCATTGGCTTTTCCGATGTCGCCGGCACCCGCCTGCCGCCCTCGGCATCGGCAAACCGCCCGGAGCTGACGGGCGCGTCCTGGCGCGCCTGCGGTGTGTCGTTGGTCTTCCACCCGCTCAACCCCTATCTGCCCACCACGCACGCCAACGTGCGTTACTTCCAGGCCGAGTTGAACGGCCGCAAGGTGGCGGCGTGGTTTGGTGGTGGCTTCGACCTGACGCCGTTCTACCCCTTCGACGAAGACGTGCAGCACTGGCACACCGTTGCCCGCGACCTGTGCGCACCGTTCGGCGAAGAACGCTACCCCGCGCACAAGCGCTGGTGCGATGAATACTTCTTCATCAAGCACCGCAATGAGACACGCGGCGTGGGTGGTTTGTTCTTCGACGACCTGCATCATGGCTTCGACACCGACTTCGCCTACCTGCAGGCGGTAGGCGATGGTTTCCTCGATGCCTACCTGCCCATCGTCGAACGGCGCAGGGACACACCCTATGGCGAACGCGAGCGTGAGTTCCAGCTCTACCGGCGCGGGCGCTACGTCGAGTTCAACCTGGTGTACGACCGTGGCACCCTGTTCGGCCTGCAGAGCGGCGGGCGCAGCGAAAGCATCCTGATGAGCCTGCCGCCACGCGTACGTTGGGAGTACGGCTACCAGCCCGATACCGGCAGCGACGAAGCGCGCTTGGCCGAGTACCTGGTGCCCAGGGATTGGTTGGGCTGAGGATGCGGGTGCCGCTCACGGTAGTGCCGAGCCATGCTCGGCATGGCGTTTGACAGCTTGCGGGTGATGCCCCTGCCGAGCAGGGCTCGGCACTACATCTTTTGGGATCGCTGGTGATGCCCTTGCCGAGCACGGCTCGGCACTACGTGCGTTTGTCTGGCTTGAGGATGATGGTGATGTGGCCATCCGTCTCCAGCAGGGCCAGGTCGACTTCATCCACCTGGGCACACCCTGCGTCGCGCATCGCCTTGTTGAAGTCCGCCTTGCTGACCAGCTCGCGACGCAGCACCTGCTGCAACACATGGCCGTGCCGCGCCAGCACCACCGGCTCGCCCTCGATCACCCGCTCCAGCTTCGGACTGCGGGTGGTGATCCAGCCGACAAAATAATTCAGTGCGATCAGCGTGGCCGCGAGCAGCAAGCCCCCCCCCAAGGACGTGTCCTTGCCCAGCAAGGCGTTCTGCACTGCGTTGCCCAGCAACACCAGCAACAACATGTCGAACGCGGTGAACTGGCCCAGCGCACGCTTGCCTGCCACCCGCACCATCACCAGCACCACGACATAAACCACCACCGCGCGCAGCATGAATTCCCACCACGGCATGGCCAGTGCGAAAAGGTCCTGCATCTGCTTCTCCCGATTGAGCCACGACCCATGGTTTTGATGCTCGATCAAACGCCATCAAGGCCGTGCGAGGGAGGGACGCATCATCCGCGTGGATGTTTTATGTACAGACAAAAAAGAAGCCCCGCCGACCAGGGGGGGGTCGACGGGGCCGGGGAGCGGGCATTTGGGGAGGAATCCCCGCTCCGAGATCTGCTCCAGGGGATGGGAGAGATCCATGACAGACGTTGCGTCTGTCGGGACCTATAACAGCACCTTCAACCTTGATGAATCGTGAAGAATTCGTCTTGCATGCAAAAAGATTAAGGAGTGATTCATCCACTGAAACACAAGGCATTTAGTTGAATACGATGCACTGCGACGCATCGTTTCATGAACACGCATATTCTGGTTAAAAAACCAGAAAATTAGTGTGCCTCGTCCCAGTTTTCCCCGATGCCAGTATCAACTACGAGGGGTACACGCAGGCTCGCAGCTGCCGACATCCGCGACTCGACTTCAGCACGCAAGGTATCGATGAATGCGGCTTCGGCTTCGAACACCAGTTCATCGTGCACCTGCAGGATCATCTTGGCCTGATCGCTGTAGCCCTGCAGCCAGCCGTCGACGCTGACCATCGCGCGCTTGATGATGTCTGCCGCAGTGCCCTGCATCGGTGCATTGATGGCCGCACGCTCGGCACCCGCGCGCAAACCCTGGTTACGGGCGTGGATGTCGTTCAAATATAGCCGGCGCCCAAACAGGGTTTCCACATACCCCTGCTCGCGCGCCTGAACGCGCATCCTTTCCATGAAGTCACGCACCGCCGGATAACGGCTGAAATACAGCGCCACATAATCCTGTGCCTGGCCACGATCAATACCCAGGTTTTTGGCCAGGCCGAATGCGCTCATGCCGTACATCAGACCGAAGTTGATCGCCTTGGCGGCGCGGCGCTCGTTCGGCGTCACGTCCTCCAGCGCGCGCCCGAACACTTCGGCGGCGGTGGCGCGATGCACGTCGGCGCCCTGCTCGAACGCGCGCACCAGACCCGGGTCTTCGGACAGGTGCGCCATGATGCGCAGCTCGATCTGCGAGTAATCGCAGGCCATCAGCTTGCGCCCCGGCGGCGCGACAAAGGCTTTGCGGATACGGCGGCCGTCGTCGGTGCGCACCGGGATGTTCTGCAGGTTGGGATCGGATGAGGACAGCCGACCGGTTGCCGCACCCGACTGGTGGTAGCTGGTGTGCACGCGCCCAGTATCGGGGTTGACCATGTCCGGCAGCTTGTCGGTATAGGTGCTGCGCAGCTTGGCCAAGCCGCGGTATTCCAGGATCACCCGCGGCAGCTCGTGCTGCTCGGCAATCGCCTCCAGCGCTTCTTCGTTGGTGCTGGGCTGGCCCTTGGGGGTTTTCACCAGTGCCGGCAAACCCATCTCATCGAACAACACCGCCTGCAGCTGCTTGGGTGAGTCCAGGTTGAAGGTATGGCCGGCCAGCTCGGTGGCCTTCTGCTGCGCAGCCAGCATGCGTGCTGACAAGTCGCTGCTCTGACGCTTCAATTCGGCCATGTCGATGCTGACGCCATTGGCCTCGATGCGTGCCAGCACCGGCACCAACGGCATCTCGATATCGCGGTAGACGCTTTCCAGCGACGGCACGGCGGCCAGCTGTGGGCCCAGCACGCGGTGCAGGCGCAGGGTGATGTCTGCATCTTCGGCCGCATAGGCGCCGGCTTCGTCGATGCCGACCTGGGCGAAGGAGATCTGCTTTGCCCCCTTGCCCGCCACGTCCTCGAACTTGGTGGTGGTGTAGCCGAGGTAGCGCTGCGCCAGCGAGTCCATGTCATGGCGGGTGGCGGTGGAATTGAGCACGAAGCTTTCCAGCATGGTGTCGTCGGCATAGCCCTGCACATCGACGCCGTGGCGGCGCAGCACGTGGATGTCGTACTTGCCGTGTTGGCCGAGCTTCTTCTTGCTGGCGTCCTGCAACAGCGGACGCAGTGCATCCAGCACCTGCTGCATCGGCAGCTGGGCTGGCGCACCCGGATAGATATGGCCGACCGGGATGTAGGCGCCCTTGCCCGGCTCCACCGCCAGGCTGATGCCGACCAGGTTGGCGCGCATCGCGTCCAGCGCATCGGTTTCGGTATCGAAGGCGAACTCGTCGGCGGCCTGCAGGCGCTGCACCCAGGCCTGCAATTGTTCGGTGGTGAATACCGTTTCGTATTCACCCTTCACCGCCATGGCCGGGTCCAGGCCAGCAACCGGCTCGCTGTCGGCAGCCTTGGCATAGCCGGCGGCGGTGCCGCGCAGGCTGGGCTTGCTGTCGCCAGCGGCCTCCGGTGCGGCCACGCCACCCAGCTCACGCAGGGCCTGGGTGAAGCCGTAACGGGCATACAGGCCACGCAGCGATTCAACGTGCTGCTCACGCAACTGCAGGTCACGCGGCCCCTGATCCAGCGGCACGTCGGTGCGGATGGTGACCAGGTCACGGTTCAACGGCAGCCGCGGCAGCGCAGCGCGCAGGTTCTCGCCGATCTTGCCCTTCATGGTCGGCGCGGCGGCGATCACGCCGTCCAGATCCTTGTACTCGGCCAGCCATTTGGCCGCGGTCTTGGGTCCACACTTTTCCACGCCCGGCACGTTGTCGACGGTGTCGCCCATCAGCGCCAGGTAGTCGACGATCTGCTCGGCGTGCACGCCGAACTTGTCCATCACCGCCGCGTCCGAATCGGTACGGCTGCCGGTCATGGTATTGACCAGCGCCACGCCCGGGCGCACCAGCTGGGCGAAATCCTTGTCGCCGGTGGAAATGGTCACCTCCAGTCCGTCGGCAGCGCCGGCCAGCGCCAGCGTGCCGATCACGTCATCGGCTTCCACCCCGTCCACGCGCAGGATGTCGATGCCCAGCGCCTGCACGATGTCGCACATCGGCTGCACCTGCGAGCGCAGGTCGTCGGGCATCGGCGGACGGTTGGCCTTGTACTCGGCGTACATGTCGTCGCGGAAGGTCTTGCCCGGCGCATCGACCACGAAGGCGACGTATTCGGGCTTTTCCTTCAACGTGGAACGCAGCATGTTGACCACGCCAAACAGCGCGCCGGTGGGCTCGCCATTGGCGTTGGTCAGTGGCGGGAGCGCGTGGAACGCACGGTACAGGTAACTGGACCCGTCTATCAGGACTAATCTGCTCATGCGCTGATTCTACGCGGCGGGCCGTTGCTGCACGTAGACAGGCATAATCGGACCATTCCCACCGAAGGAAGCGCCACCATGAAATCCTTGCTGCTGATCCCCCTGCTGGCCCTGGCCGGCTGCGCCACGCTCGGCGACGGTTCGCCACCGGTCGACGTCAAAGGTGCGGATATCACGCGCAAGGCGATGGACAACGGTGACACCATCGAGGAGTACCGCGTCGGCGGCACCCTGCGCATGGTCAAGGTGACCCCATCGCGCGGTGCACCGTTCTACATGTACGACCGCGATGGCGACGGCCGCATGGACAGCGACAAGGACGGCACCAAGCCGGTGTACTGGAAGCTGTATAGCTGGTGATCTTGCCCCCTCCCTTGCGCGAAGCGTAGGGGAGGGCGGGGGAGGGGGGCTTTTGGCAGCCAAGCCTGAAGGTCAGCAAGCCCATTCACCCGGTAAGAAAAAGCCCTCGTTTGAGGGCTTAGTTGATTTTGGCTTCTGGTTTCTTGGGGGGCCAAGCAAGAAGCACCCCTCCCCAACCCTCCCCTTCGCTGCGCGAAAGGGAGGGGGCTCAAAGCGTCAGCGGATCACCAGCACCGGTACCGTGCTGCGGGCCAGCACTTCGGCGGTCTGGCTGCCCAGCAGTACGCGGGTCATGCCGCGGCGGCCATGCGAGGTCATCACCAGCAGGTCGCTGCTGCAGGCATTGGCGGTATCGATGATGCCGTCGGCCGCATAGCGGTCCAGCACGTGGTGGGTCTGCACATCGGCGACGTTGGCCGCGTGTGCCGCTTCCAGCGCCGGCCGCAGTATCTTCTGCGCGGCTTCCTCGCGGTCTTTCTTGTACTCCGGGCTGGCTTCATAGCCGGCGCTCCAGCCCATGGCGTCGTACATGCCTACTGCCCATGGCTCGGAAACAGTGACGATGTCGGCGTGGGCGCCCAGCTGGGCAGCCAGTTCCAACCCCTTGGCCAACCCCTTGGCGGAAAGCTCGGAACCATCGGTGGCGATCAGGATGCGCTTGTACATGGCAGTTCTCCTTGCAAGGTGGTGGGGACACCATTGCACACCCGATGGTGCCCCCATGCCTTGCGCAAGATCAAACCGGGCCGATCAACGGCTGATCCATACCTCCCAGTGTGGTCCACGCTGCTGCCAGTCGAACTCCACCGGCAGGAACTTCTCGATCAGCCGCGCATTGCTGCGCAGGTGGTCGCTGATAACCGCCGTGGTGAAGCTGCCACCGCCAGCCAGGGCCATCGGCAGCAGCAACTGGTCGGACAGGTGCTCGCTCACGCAGGCGCCGCCATCCAGGTAAGCCTGGACGGTCGCAGCCAGCCGGCCCGCCACGTCCTCGGCAGCCAGCCCGCGCTCACCATGACTGTCGAAATGCTCGACATGCTGGTCATGCCGCACCGTCATCGAGACGACGTTGCCCGGACCCAGCGCCGGCCGTACCACCCGCACATGGCGTGGATGCGCATCCACCCCGAACCGCTGTGCCAGCGCGTCGAGTTCGCGCTGGCCGATGGCGGCGGGCAGGCCCGACACCAGCACCTGTGCGTCCAGCGCCTGCAAAGGCCCGCGCACGCTGAACGCCTGCGCTTGCAGCTGCGGGCAGGCCTGCACCGTCGCCTCCAGCACGCCGCCACCGGCTGGATGGAAGCCCGGCGCATGCAGCTGCAGTTCGGCCTGCACGCCCATCCGTGCCAAGGCCGGCAGATAGCAGCTGCTGATGAAGTCGGCACTGGGCGCCATCGGATTGTGCGTGCCGCCCTCCAGCCGCACCCGCGACGGCGCAGCGGCCTGCCACAAGGCCGGCAACAGCGTCTGCAACACCAGCGTCGCCGAACCGGCACTGCCGATGGCGAACTGGTAGTCACCGGCCTGCACCGGGCCGGGCGCGAACCGCAGGGTGGTCGCGCCCAGCGCGGCGCCTTCCACCTGCGCACCGCTGATGCGGGCCGCCGCGTTGACCGCGGTCAGGTGCTGACGCATCAGCCCCGGACGCGGGCGCCTGGCGCGGATGTCCTGCATGGCAAAACCAATGCCGGTGCACAGGCTCAAGCTCAAGGCCGAACGCAGCAGTTGACCGCCGCCCTGGCTTCCATCGATTTCAATCATCTCCATTGTCTTGCCTTCCTTTGGCGCCCCACCGCAGCGGGGCGCTCTTTGCTTATCCTTTCACACATACCACCTGACGCAGGGTATGCATGATCTCAACCAGATCGCGCTGCGCCTCCATCACTGCCTCGATCGGCTTGTAGGCGGCCGGTGACTCGTCCACCACCTCGGCGTCCTTGCGGCACTCCACGTGCGCGGTGGCCTTGATGTGGTCGTCCACGCTGATCAGCTTGCGCGCCTTGGTGCGGCTCATCACGCGGCCGGCGCCGTGGCTGCAGCTGTGGAAGCTGTCCTCGTTGCCCAGCCCACGCACGATGAAGCTCTTGGCGCCCATGCTGCCCGGGATGATGCCCATCTCACCCTTGCGCGCACTCACCGCGCCCTTGCGGGTAACCAGCACATCCTTGCCGAAGTGGTGCTCACGGTTGACGTAGTTGTGGTGGCAGTTGACCGCCTCGGCCTGGGCCTCGAACGGCTTGTCGATCACCGTGCGCGCGGCCGCAACCACGTTGCGCATCATCACCTCGCGGTTGATGCGGGCAAAACGCTGCGCCCAGTCCACCGCGAACACATAGTCGCCGTAATGCGCGCTGCCTTCCGGCAGGTAGGCAAGGTCCTGGTCCGGCAGGTTGATCATCCAGCGACGCATTTCCTGCTTGGCCAGCTCGATGAAGTAGGTGCCGATGGCATTGCCAACACCACGCGAGCCGGAGTGCAGCATGAACCACACGCGCTGCTCTTCATCCAGGCACACCTCGACGAAGTGATTGCCGGTGCCCAGCGTTCCCAGGTGCTTGAGGTTGTTGGTGTTCTTCAGCTTGGGGTGACGCTCGCAGATCAGCGCGAAGTCGGCAGCAAGCTGCGACCAGCCTTCCACCGCCAGCTCCGGCGCGGTGTCCCAGCTGCCCTTGTCGCGGCCACCACGGGTCACGCTGCGGCCATGCGGCACTGCGCGTTCAATCGCGCTGCGCAGGGCCGACAGATTGTCCGGCAGGTCGCTGGCAGTCAGCGTGGTACGGGTGGCGATCATGCCGCAGCCGATATCCACGCCCACCGCCGCCGGGATGATGGCGCCGATGGTCGGCACCACCGAACCCACGGTTGCGCCCTTGCCCAGATGCACATCGGGCATCACCGCCACCCATTGATGGATGAAGGGCAGGCGCGCGATGTTCTTCAGCTGCTCACGGGCTTCGTCTTCCAGCGGCACGCCGCGCGTCCACAGCTTGATCGGTGCCGCACCCGGCTCCTGGATCACGTTGTAATTGGTGTCGTTCATTGATGGCTTTCCTGTCATCTTCAAATCAAAGGTGCGGTGACAAAGGGGGTGGAACTGCCTGCAAACCAAGGCCAGGGCCTTGCAGAGCAGTCGGGATTCGAACCCGGCCCCCGAAGAGGCGCCTCTGTAGTTCCACCTGCATTCAACGCATGAAACATCTGCAAAAGGTGCCGGCCTGCACGACGAGGATTGAAGGAACATCCTGCTCTAACCTGACTGAGCTACCACTGCGTTTCCACAGCGGGCGGGATTCGAACCCGCGACCCGGAGCTTAAGAGGCTGTAGTTCCTTCGGCATTCGTACATGCCGACGTTGAAACCGTCATGCCGAAGCATGAAGTAATGCGCATAGGGTGCCGGCTTGTACGACAAGAATGAGGGAACGTTTCACCGCCGTACCACGAGGGCAAGGCGGCGATCCTGCTCTATCCACTGAGCTACCGATGCATTGCGGCATCGGGCCGGAATCGAACCCGCGACCTGGAGCGTGAAAGGCTGTAGTTCCATCGGCATTCGTACAAACCGACATTGAAAGGTGGGAGCAGACGGCAAGGTGTGAACTGACTTTCCGGATTCGAACCGGAATGAACAACCAATGTAGTCAGCCCGGCATCCGCCTTCTCCCATGAAATAGTCTCCAGGCCCGGCCGGCCCCATTGCCGGCCGGGCATCACATCGGCGATATCCGTACCGCCCTTACAAATCCATCGCCGCGATCCGCTCCACCCAGCGCGGGCGCTGTGCCGGCGGCAGGCTGGCATTGGCCAGCAACTCGAACACCGCATCGCTGAAGCCGCCGATATGCAGCACGTCCTCGCGCTCGACCGTCTGGCTGCTGGCCACCGGCTGCAGGTCGATGCAAACCAGCTGCGCCTGCGGGCAACGCGCCTTCAGCGCCGCCCACTCACGCATGGTTGCGGTCTCCCGGTTGCCACGGGTGTCACGCCAGCTTTCGTTGTCCGACACCAGTACCAGCAGATCCACCTGGGCGCGCTTGCGGTTCAAGTAAGCCAACGGCGCGCTAACCGACGTACCGCCACCATTGATCGCCAACTGCCGTGCCAGCGTCATCACGCTGTCGCGCGGGTTCAGCTGCTGCGGACGCACCTCGGTATCGAACGGCAGCACCTGCGCCTGCGGATGACCGCGCAACACACAGGCCGCGATCAAGGCCGCCACATCCACGCAACGCGCTGCCGAGCTTGCGCCCTGGCGATAGCCGGTTACCGGCCACTGCATCGAGCCGGAGACGTCCACCGCCACCACCACGTTGCCCTGCAATGCCGGCACCAAGGCGGTCGCCACTTCCATCGCATCCTGCAGCGCATCCAGCATCGGACGCGGCAAGGCGGCACCGGCGTGGTAGGCCATCAGCAGCTGGTACGGCATTACCCGCGAAAGGGCGATCTGCTGCGGGTCACGCAGCTTGGCGGCAACCTCGGCCACCATCGCCGCGTCCTCGAACACACCGTGACGGGCAAAGGTGTTCAAGTTCATCCGCAGCTGCTGCCAAGACGAGTTGCGTGCCAGCACCGACCACTGCGCCGCATCCAAGGCCAGCGCGCTGTAGTACTGGAACGGCAGGTCCGGCAGCATGCCGCGCGGATCACGCTTGAATGCCTCATAGGCACGCAGTTCCGTTGGCAGCAGCGCCTCGTCGTACGGCCGCCCGATCACCCAGGCATACAGCGCTTCACGCGCGGCATCCTGCGGCTTGGGGTGGACCATGCGGATCACATCGGCCAGCGACGGTTGGTTGCCGATCGCCGCGCGGATGATCGCCTTCGGCGAAGCTTGCTGCAGCCACTGCCGCAGCAGACGCTTCGGCAGCGAGCCCAGCGAGCGGCGACCGATCCGGCCACTGCGCATGACCTGCACAAAGGTACGCAGCATGCGGCCGTTGTCGATCACATGCGGGAAGGCGGCGGCAAAGGCCTCGCCATCGCGCACGCTGAGCATCGCCAACAGCAACGCCGGCATGTCCTTCATATGCGCCACGCCGTGGGCATAGGCCGCGGTGCGGGCAATGAAGCCGGCATCGACCTCACTGCACAGCGCCTGCATCTGCTCCAACTGCGCATCGGCGCTGGCGTAGAAGGTGTTGTTCAAGCAACCGGTGGCCGCAAACAGGGCCAACGCCGCACGCGGGTCACGGGCATAGGCCGATCCACCGGCTTCATTGCGGACCGTGGCCTTCGGCAGCAGGGCGCCACGGAAGGATGCGAACAGGTTTGCGTTGGCCATTTGGTACTCCTCGGCGGGAAAAGCCCGCGTCTGTGTTGGCCGTATACAACGCAATCGCCGTGCCAAGTTTTTGCATGGAGCGCCAACCTGTTGATTTAAATAGCGATATCAACAGAATTACCGCTCCACCAAGTTCAATCTCCCTGATCTTTCGTATACTTCTAGCGCGTTATCTATAGGAATGGATATGTCCAAGCGTCAGGTGATCTTCGGCATGCTGGGCACCCAGCTGGATTCGGGCAGCGGCCCCGGCCGTTGGGAGAAATGGCGGCCCACGGTCGCCCTGGGCATGCACGAGGACTTCCAGCCCGACCGCATCGAGCTGATGCTGGACCAGCGCCGCTTCAGCCGGCTGGCCAAACTGGTGCAGGAGGACCTGGCGCTGGTATCACCCAGCACCGAGCTGCGCCTGCACGACACCTACCTGATCGATCCCTGGGAATTCGAGGGTGTGTACGCGCGCCTGCATGACTTCCTGGCGGCCTATCCGTTCCAGCCGGACGAGGAGGACTACTACGTCCACATCACCACCGGCACCCACGTCACCCAGATCTGCTGGTTCCTGTTGACCGAGAGCCGGCACTTCCCCGGCCGCCTGCTGCAGACCTCGCCACCGCGCAAACAAGGCAATGGCGACCCCGGCAGTTACGCCGTAATCGACCTGGACCTGTCGCGCTACGACCACATCGCCCAGCGCTTCGCCCAGCAGCAGCTGCAGGACCGCGACCTGCTCAAGAGCGGCATCGCCACCCGCAACCCCACCTTCAACCGGATGATCGAGCAGATCGAAAAAGTGGCCACGCGCTCGCGTGCACCGATGTTGCTGACCGGACCCACCGGTGCCGGCAAGAGCCAGTTGGCCAAGCGCGTGTTCGAGCTGAAGAAGCTCAAGCACCAGCTGCCCGGCCGCTTCGTCGAAGTGAACTGCGCCACGCTGCGCGGCGACGGCGCGATGAGCACCTTGTTCGGCCACACCAAGGGCGCCTACACCGGCGCCAGCAGCGACCGTGCCGGTCTGCTGCGCTCGGCCCATCAGGGCCTGCTGTTCCTGGATGAGATAGGCGAGCTGGGCGCTGACGAACAGGCCATGCTGCTGCGCGCGTTGGAAGAAAAGCGCTTCCTGCCGGTGGGCAGCGACCGCGAGGTGGAGAGCGATTTCCAGCTGATCGCCGGCACCAACCGCGACCTGCAGCACGACGTGCGGCTCGGCCGCTTCCGCGAGGATCTGCTGGCGCGCCTGAACCTGTGGACCTACCAGTTGCCCAGCCTGGCGCAACGCAGCGAGGACATCGAGCCCAACCTGGAATTTGAACTGGAGCGCTGGTCACGCGAGCAGCATGAGCGTGTACGCTTCAATGCCGAGGCACGCGAACGCTACCTCCGCTTCGCCAGCAGCGCCGATGCCGCCTGGCGCGGCAACTTCCGCGACCTCGGTGCCAGCGTGATCCGCATGGCCACACTGGCCAATGCAGGACGCATCCAGACCGATGGCGTGGATGAGGAAATCGGCCGCCTGCGTGCGCAGTGGCATGGCGGCGAAGATGCATCGCCACTACAGGCCCTGATGGGGGACGCGGCAAACCAGCTGGATCGCTTCGACCGCGTGCAGCTAGAAGAAGTAGTACGCGTCTGCCTGCGCTCAAAAACCCTGTCTGCCGCCGGCCGCGAACTGTTCGCGGTATCACGCACCCAACGCGCCAGCACCAACGACGCCGACCGCCTGCGCAAATACCTGGCCAAGTTCGATCTGGACTGGGAGCAGCTGCGCCAGCACACCGCTGGTTGAAAACTCGCGGAATCCAACGCGCCTCGCTCCCCGGGGTGCGCTGCGCTTACCCGGGCTACAACTCCGCTCCACCTGTAGTGCCGAGCCATGCTCGGCAGCTCTTCGCGCACAAGCCGGTGCTCCGATCGCTCTCCGGGTGCGCCGTGCTTACCCGAGCTACAAATCCGCTCCACCTGTAGTGCCGAGCCATGCTCGGCAGCTCTTCGCGCACAAGCCAGTGCTCCGATCACTCCCCGGGTGCGCTGCGCTTACCCGGGCTACGGGACTTGGCGCGTGATCAAATCACCGTCAGATTCGCATACGCCATCACCAGCCACTTGCTGCCGGCGTCGGCGAACTCGACCTGCACGCGCGCGTGCTGGCCGTTGCCTTCGTAGTCGGTGACCATGCCTTCGCCGAACTTCGGGTGATTGACCAGCGCACCGAGCTTGATCGGCGGCGCCTCGATATTGGCGTGGCCGCCCATCACCCGGTTGGCACCGAGCGAGGCCGGGCGCGACACCTGCACCTTCGGCCGCACTTCATTGAGCAGCTCGCGCGGGATCTCGCGCAGGAAGCGCGACGGCAGGCTGTAGTTGTCCTGGCCATGGATGCGGCGCGATTCGGCGTAACCCAGCACCAGCTTCTGCCGCGCGCGGGTGATGCCGACATAGGCCAAGCGGCGCTCTTCTTCCAGCCGCCCGCTTTCTTCCAGCGACCGTGCACTCGGAAACAGTCCCTCTTCCATGCCAGCCAGGAACACCAATGGAAATTCCAGGCCCTTGGCCGAGTGCAAGGTCATCAGCTGCACGCCTTCCTCGCCAGCCTGCGCCTGGCCTTCACCCGCTTCAAGCGAGGCATAGGACAGGAAGGCGACCAGCTCGCTCATGTCCTCGGCGCCTTCTTCGATATCGTCTTCGCGACGCACGAAGCGCGAGGCCACCGAGATCAACTCGTCAAGGTTGTCGGTGCGCGATTCCGAATCCAGTGCGTTGCGGCTTTCCTTGCTCCAGTGCTCACGCAACGCCGAGCGTGACAGCACGTGTTCAATGCGCTCGGCCAGATCCATCTCTGCGGTTTCCACGGTGATCTGCTGGACCAGGTTCAGGAAGCCCGCCAGTGCGTTCTTCGCGCGCGAGGTAAGGTCATTCCCCTGCGTGGCCAGCATGGCCGCCTCCCACAGCGACAGGGACTGTTGCCGGGCGATACGCCGCACTTCGTCCAGCGTGCGCTCACCGATGCCGCGCGTCGGCGTATTCACCGCGCGCTCGAACGCAGCGTCGTCATTGCGGTTGGTCATCAAACGCAGGTAAGCCAACGCGTCCTTGATTTCAGCACGCTCGAAGAAGCGCATGCCGCCGTAGACGCGGTACGGCACCTGCTCGCTGAGCAGCGCTTCTTCAAAGGCGCGTGACTGTGCATTGCTGCGGTAAAGCACGGCGATGTCGCCGTAGCTGCCGCCATCACGCACCCACTGGCGCGCGCGCTCGACCAGGTACCGCGCCTCGTCCATTTCGTTGTAGGCGGCGAACAGATCGATCGGGTCGCCATCACCGCTATCGGTCCACAGCTCCTTGCCGATGCGGTCCGGGTTGTGCGCGATCACCGCATTGGCAGCGCCAAGAATATTGGCGCTGGAACGGTAGTTCTGTTCCAGACGGATGGTCTGCGCGCCCGGGAAATCCTTGAGGAAGCGCTGCACGTTCTCGACCTTGGCACCGCGCCAGCCATAGATGGCCTGGTCATCGTCGCCGACCACGAACACGTGTGCGCTGTCACCGGCCAGCACACGCACGAAGGCGTACTGGATGGCATTGGTATCCTGGAACTCATCGACGAGGATCTCGCGGAAACGGGCGCGGTAATGTGCCAGCAGTGCCGGGTTGTCGCGCAGTAGTTCATGCGCGCGCAGCAGCAGCTCGGCGAAGTCGACCAGACCGGCACGGTCGCAACGCTCCTGGTAGGCCGCATAGGCCTGCCGCAGGGTTTCGCCCCACTGGTCATGCGGCTCGGGCTGGATGTGCTGCGGGCGACGCCCCTCATCCTTCTGCGTGTTGATCCACCACATCACCTGCTTGGGCGGATACTTGCCGTCATCCAGTTCCAACTGCTGCACCACGCGCTTGACCAGCCGCAGCTGGTCATCCGAGTCCATCACCTGGAACGCCTCGGGCAGCTTGGCATCGGCCCAGTGCAGGCGCAGCAGGCGGTGGGCCAGGCCATGGAAAGTGCCGATCCACATGCCACGGCTGCCATTGACCAGCTGCGCGTCGATGCGGTGGCGCATTTCGCCGGCCGCCTTGTTGGTGAAGGTCACAGCAAAAATGCCATGGGTGGGCACGCCGCAGACTTCATTGAGCCAGGCGATGCGATGGGTAAGCACGCGGGTCTTGCCGGAACCTGCGCCGGCGAGAATCAGGTGATGACCAGGAGGCGCGGAAACGGCCTCGCGCTGGGCTGCATTCAGCCCGTCGAGAAGGTGGGAGACATCCATGCCGGCATTTTACGGGATGCGGGCCAACGCTTCCTGTAGACCGAACCACGCTCGGCAGAAGGCTTAACGAAGACCGCTTCTGTAGTGCCGAGCATGGCTCGGCACTACCCGGCTCTGCCTACAGCGCCTGCTTTGCCGCAGCCGACGCCTGTGCACGCAGATCAGGGATTGCCAGGCTTTCCCAAAGGCTGCCGATGCGCAGGCTACCCACTACCTGCACGCGCGGCTCAACCACGCCATCAGCATCGATCAGACTGCCGTCAGGCGCTGTATCCAGACCGATCCCATGCGGCCCGGCCCGGCCCACGCCGCTGCCGAGCAACTGCTGCAGCAACGGGTTACGCATTGCCTGCGCGCGCATCTCCACACCGGTGGCATTGACCACGCACTGCACCTCCAACTGCAACGGCCGACGCCAGCGGTCCTGTGCGCCCAGACACACGCAGGCGCCTTCGGCCACGGCGGTCTCCAGGCGTCCGCGATGAAGCTGCAGCCGGCCCTGCTGCTGTACTTCCTTCAGTTGCGCGTATACCGGCGCCGCGATGCGGTGGCGATGGATGTCCCAATAACGCACCACATGCCGCAGAAACCGGCGCTGGTCGTCGAATGACAGCGTCTGCCACAGGCGCTGGACCATCGGGCGGATCCGTTCCATGACGCTTTGCCACGGGATATCGCGACTTGCCGCCTCGGCTGCATGCTGGCGCAGGGCATGCAGCCGCTGGCGCAGGTTCATCGCCAGCAAGGGCTCCGGGTCGTAATCGGCGGGCGCGCCCTTGGCGTGCGGCAGCGGCAACAGCGCATGTCGCGACATCACGTGGATGCGACCGCGGTGGCCATTGGCCTGCAGGCTGGCCACGGTATCGGCCATGCTCAGGCCCGAACCGATGATCGCAACGTCGGCATTGGCAGGGATCTCGCCCAGCGCCGGGTAATCCCAGGCTTCGATGCGCTTGCCTGCAGGCAGGCTGCTGGCGCCACGCGCCGGCAACGGCCGCAAGGCATTGCCGACGGCCAGGATCACGCGCCGCGCCATCACCGCACGCCCGGAATCCAACTGCAGCCGCACCGCGTCGTCGCCGGGCTGCAGCGACTGCACGCGCCCAGCAATGATTTCCAGCTGTGCCGGACTGCCATCCACTGCGTCCTGCAGCCGCTGGCGCAGATAAGCCGCGTAGTAGCTACGCGACACAAAACGCGCTGCCAGCTGCTCACGAGGTACCGCCTCAAACGCGGGCAACCCGCTCAGGAAATCGAGGAAATCTTCAGGTTGTTCAGGAAAGCCGCTCATCTTGCCGGCCGGCACGTTCAGCACGTGCTCCTCGCGGGTGGTTGCGTAGGCAACGCCGCGCGCCAGCGGCAGCGACGGCTCGATCACCAGCAACCGCAACGGGCTGCGTGCACCGCGCAGTATCCCGATCGCCGCAAGCACGCCGGCTGCGCCGCCACCGATGATGGCTATCTCACACACTTGGGGAGTATCGATTGCACTCATCTGTCCGATTGTAGGCGATGACATGTACCCCCCTGATGCTCCCGTTGCATGTATTCATGCTTGCACGCCAGGAACTTTTTCACCGCGCTGAAACACAAAACCCGCCTTTCGGCGGGTTTGTGTCGAACGCAAAACAAACAATCCCGGAGGATTACTTGATCTTGCCTTCCTTGTACATCACGTGCTTGCGAACAACCGGATCGTACTTCAGGAATTCCATCTTCCCCGGGGTGTTCTTCTTGTTCTTGTCGGTCGTGTAGAAGTGGCCAGTGCCGGCCGAGGAAATCATACGG
>Ga0308157_10000542_pt1 | contig 119678 bp, 109 predicted proteins | sample PhyBR1_FD_201035 | JGI IMG/M metagenome (GOLD analysis project Ga0308157, IMG submission 201035) | Phyllosphere microbial communities from UC Gill Tract Community Farm, Albany, California, United States - DLSLB.R1 | ecosystem: Host-associated > Plants > Phyllosphere > Unclassified | place... | reverse complement strand
CCGAGCATGGCTCGGCACTACAGGTCTACGGATGACCTGTCCGGCACGCCGTTCTGTCCGAAAGGACAGCTGCCAGACAACATTCAAATGCAACTGTTTCAGGTTTGGTGCACCGCAAAATTGTGCCGATTTTTGCGGTAGGCTTGACGGGTTTCCGCTCTTCAGGCTCTCCGTCTTAGATGAACGAGTACCGCAGCAGCGTTGTCTTCGCCACCCCCGATCTGCCCTTGCGCGATGATGTGCGACGCCTTGGCGCACTGGTCGGCGATCTGATTTCCGAACAGGTATCACCCGGCTTCCTCGACGAGGTGGAGGAGGTGCGTACCGCCGCCATCGCCCGCCGCGAAAGCCAGGCGCCGTTGGCGCCGCTCAGCGCACAGTTGGCCGGCCGCTCGCCGCGCGATGCCGAGGCGCTGGTGCGTGCTTTCAGTACCTATTTCCAGGTGGTCAACATCGCCGAGCGCGTGCACCGCATCCGCCGTCGTCGCGACTACCAGCGTGCGGGCACCAAGCGGCCCCAGCCTGACGGCCTGCATGACGCACTGCTCGCGCTCAAGGCGCAGGGTGTGACGCCCGAAGAGTTGTCACAGTGGCTGCCGCAGATCGATATCGAACCGGTGTTCACCGCGCATCCTACCGAGGCCGTACGTCGCGCTCTGTTGGAAAAAGAACAGTTGATGGTGGCGGCCCTGGTCGACAACCTCGACGGCCAGCGCACCCCGGGTGAACAGGCGGCCGATGCGGCACGTTTCCGCATGGCGCTGACAGCGTCGTGGCAGACAGCAGATTCCTCGCCGGTACGTCCTACCGTGGATGACGAGCGCGAGCACGTCGGCTTCTATCTCACCCGCGTGTTGTACCGGGTGATCCCGGTGTTCTACGAGTCGCTGGAACAGGCACTGCGCGACACCTGGGGGCGCACCCTGCCATTGCCGCGCCTGTTGCGCTTCGGCACCTGGGTGGGCGGTGACATGGACGGCAATCCCAATGTCGATGCCGGCACCATCACTGCTACCTTGAATGCGCAGCGCAGTGCCGTGCTGGGGCTTTACCTGAAGGACATGCAGGCCTTGGCCAGCCTGCTCAGCCAATCGACCGATCTGGTCGGCGTCAGCGATGCGGTGTTGGCGCGCGTGCAGGAATACCAGCAGTTGCTGCCGCAGGTGAAGTCGCGCCCGCGTCATGCCGACATGCCGTACCGCCTGCTCAATGACCGCATGCGCGCGCGCCTGCAGGCCACGCTGGAAGATGCGCCGGGCGCCTATGCATCACCGGAAGAGTTCATCCACGACATCCAGCTGATCCTGGACAGCCTTGAGGCCAACAAGGGCAAGCATGCCGGTTGGTTCTCGGTGCGCCGCCTGTTGTGGCGCGTGCGCACCTTCGGCTTCCACCTGGCGCGTCTGGACGTGCGGCAGGAGTCCAGCGTGCACTCACGCGCGCTGGCCGAAGTGCTGGGCGGGCAGGAGGCATTCGACGCGTTAGACGATGCCGCGCGCGCGCAGTTGTTGTCGCCGTACGCGGCAGGCACCGCAGTGCTGGCGCAAGGCGAGGACGAGGCCGGCCAGCGCCTGGACAAGGTATTCGCCGCGCTGGCCGATGCGCGCCGCCGCCACGGTGCCGATGCGCTGGGCAGCTACATCATTTCGATGGCGCACGATCGTGGCGATGTATTGGCGGTGCTGGCCCTGGCACGACGTGGCGGCCTGCTGGATGCCGACAACGCGGTGCCGCTGGATATCGCACCGCTGTTCGAAACCGTCGACGATCTGCAGCGCGGCACCGCAACCCTGCACGATCTGTTGGCCGACCCGGTCTATCGCGCACATCTGGCCGCACGCGACAACGTGCAGATGGTGATGCTGGGCTATTCGGACAGCGGCAAGGACGGCGGCATCGCCGCCTCGCGTTGGGGGCTGCAACATGCGCAGGTCGAATTGCTGGACGCAGCGGCTGAGTACGGCGTCAAGCTGACCTTCTTCCACGGCCGCGGTGGCTCGATCAGCCGCGGCGGCACCAAGACCACGCACGCGGTCAACGCATCACCGCGCGGCAGCATAGGTGGCCGCCTGCGCGTCACCGAGCAGGGCGAGGTGATCCACCGCAAGTACGGCATCCGCGCATTGGCGCTGCGTTCGCTGGAGCAATCGGCCGGTGCGGTGTTGCGCGCCAGTTTGCGTCCTCGTGCCACTGAGCCACGCGAGGAGCAGTGGAAGCCGGTGATGGCACTGGTGGCTGAAAAGAGTTCGGCGGCGTATCGCGCGTTTGTTGGCGATGCGCAGTTCATGAACTACTTCCGCCAGGCCACGCCGATCGATGTGATCGAGCGTATGACGTTGGGTTCCCGCCCCTCGCGGCGATTGGGCCAGGATGCGGCGCTGACCAATCTGCGCGCGATCCCCTGGGTATTTGCCTGGAGCCAGGCTCGCGCGGTGATCCCGGGCTGGTTCGGTGTGGGTAGCGGCCTGCAGGCTGCCGCCGATGCGGGGCATGAACAGACATTGCGCGAGATGGCGCACGACTGGCCGTTCTTCGAAACCTTCCTCGACGATATGTCGATGGTACTCAGCAAGGGTGATATCCACATTGCCGAGCAGTTCTCCAAGCTGGCCGGCCCGCTGCACGCGCAGTTCTTCCCGTTGATCCGCGAAGAACTGGCGCTTACCGCGCACTGGGTGAAGCGCTTGAGCGGCCAGCAGGAGCTGCTGGAACAGGACCCGCGACTTGCTCTGTCCATCCGCCTGCGCAACCCCTACATCGACCCGATCAGCATCCTGCAGGTGGATCTGTTGCAGCGTTGGCGGGCAAGCGATCGCCAGGACGAAGGCCTGCTGCGCGCGTTGGTAGCCTGTGTAAACGGCGTATCGCAAGGCGTACAGAACACCGGCTGAGCCAGGTTTTGTAGTGCCGAGCCATGCTCGGCATTGGCATTCACTGGTAAAGCTCCTGCCGAGCATGGCTCGGCACTACAGATGTCCGGATGCCTTGCCAGCCTGGCGGCTTACGCCGTTCCTACCAGGTTTACAGCGCAGCCACTGGCATATCCGCCTCACCCGACGGATTGCTCTTGAGCAGCTCCAGATGCCGCTGTTCCATTTCCTGGCGCAGCTGGCGACGGATCTGTGCAGCAGCAAAGCGGCGCTTCTCGTCGCTGGTTGCCGGCTCCAGCGGCGGCACCGGCGTGGGCCGACCATCGTCATCCACTGCCACCATCGTGAAGAAGCAGCTGTTGGCGTGGCGCACCGCGCCCTTTCGGATGTCCTCGGCCACGACCTTGATGCCGATCTCCATCGAGGAGTTGCCGGTGTAGTTCACCGAGGCCAGGAAGGTAACCAGTTCGCCGACCGCGATTGGCTGGCGGAAGGTGACCTGGTCCACCGACAAGGTCACCACGTAGTTGCCGGCGTAGCGGCTGGCACAGGCATAGGCCACCTGATCGAGCAGACGCAGGATCGCGCCACCGTGGACCTTGCCGGAGAAATTGGCCATCTCCGGCGACATCAACACCGTCATCGACAGTTGGTGGGCTTTATGTTCGTTCATGGGAGCTACTGCGACTGCGGGATGAGCAGGCTACTCCAGCTGGCGTGCAGGCGGTAGGCACACCCGCGCTGCCCTGTAGAGCCGAGCCATGCTCGGCTGGGGCCTTACCGGTAGAGCCTGTGCCGAGCATGGCTCGGCACTACAGCGATCCGGCATTTGCAGGGCCGAGCCGTCCTGGGCTTACTGGAAGTTGTAACGCACCACGTGGAAGAACACCGGCGCGGAGAACACCACCGAATCCAATCGGTCGAGGATGCCGCCGTGGCCTTCGATCATCTCGCCCCAGTCCTTGGCGCCCAGGCTGCGCTTGACCGCTGACAGCGCCAGCCCGCCGAGGAATCCGCAGATCACGATCAGCAGCGACAGGTACGCAGACTGCAGTGGCGAGAACGGGGTAATCCAGTACAACGCAGCGCCTACACCAGTTGCTGCCAAGCCACCACCGACAAGGCCTTCAACGGTCTTGGAAGGGCTGACCAGCGGGGCCAGCAGATGTTTGCCAAACAACTTGCCGAACACGTACTGCAGCACGTCGCTGAGCTGTACCACCAGCAGCAGGTAGAACAACAGCATCAGGTTCTGGCCTTCGTAGCCGGGGATGCGCAGCAGCATCAGTGCCGGCGCATGGCTGAGGCAGAACACGGTGAGCATCACGCCCCACTGGATCTTGGTGTTGCGCTCCAGGAAGTTCTCGGTGTCACCGGACAATGCCGATATCGCTGGCAGGGCCAGGAAGCCGTACACCGGGATGCACATGACGAACAGGCCGTACCAGTCGATGCCGATCAGCCAGTACTGCAACGGGATGGCGATGTAGAAACACAGGCACAGTGCAAGGTGATCGCCGCGCCGTGTTGGCGTCAGTGAAATGAATTCACGCAGGGCGAAGAACGACAGCAGTCCGAAGAACACCAGCGTGGCGATCTTGCCCAGCAGGAAGCAGAACAGCAGCACCCCGGCCATCACCCACCACGCGCGGATGCGCGCGTTGAGGTTGTCGACTACCGAACCGGGTTTGATCCGGCCGAGGATGAAGCCGATCAGGCTGGCCAGCACCAGCACACCGATCACGCCGCCGATCATCCACCAGAAGCTGGGTGGGGCGCGGTCGATGGCCTGCTGCAGGAAGCTGCCCAGCGGCAGTTGTTGGAAGACGTTGTTCATGCCAGCTCCACCACGGCGTTGCGGGCGCGTTCCAGGAACTGCGCCTTGTCCTCATCGGGAATGCGATTGAGCGGGGCGCCGAAGCGCGCCGTGCACACCAATGGCACGGGAACCAGGCTGCCCTTGGGCAGCGCGCGGCGCGCGTTGTCCAGGTACACCGGCACCAGCTCGACATGTGGGTAGTGCTGGGCCAGATGGAACAGGCCGGCCTTGAAGGGTTGCGGCAGGGGTTCGTGGTTGCGGGTGCCTTCCGGGAACAGGATCAGCGAGTCACCCGCATCCAGTGCGTCATGCAAGGGCTGCAGCGGATCGCCAACGCACTTGCTGCGGTCGCGTTCGATCAGCACGGCATTGAAGCCCTTGTCGGCGATGACCTTGCGCACGCCCTTGCTCCAGTAATCGCGAGCAGCCACCGGTCGCGTACGTTCCCGCAGTGGCGGTGGCAGGGCGGACCACAGTGCCACCGTATCCAGGTGGCTGGCGTGGTTGGCAAAGTAGATGCGCTGGGTGTCGTTGGGACGGCTGCCGACCCAACGTGGGTAAGCGCCAATGAATACCTTGACGGCGGCGACCAGCAGACTCGAGAGCATCAGGACCTAGCCTTGAGTTGCGCGGCGATGGCGCGGGTGCGGGTAATGCAGGTCAGCAGTGAGCCGGCGGCGATGATGATGGCGGCGGCAGGCAGCACGTAATGCGTATGCGAAGTGAGCTGCTCGACGATCGCCAGTACGCAGGCGGCGGTCATTACAGCCATGCGGTGCTGTTTGGCCATTGGCCCGCGGAAGTCCTGGGTCAGGCCGAGGCTGGCACCGGACAGGCGTACATAAGCGGTGAGGGCGGCGAGCAGGGCGCCCAGCCAACCCAGCCAAGGCATGCCCGCTGCATAGCCCAGGGCAACGATCAGCAGCGAGTCGGCAATGCGATCGGGATACTCGTTGTAGAGCGCTCCGGTGGGCGTCTGCTTGCCGCCTTCCATTGCGACCATGCCGTCAAGCAGGTTGCAGATCAGGCGTAGCTGGATACCGACGGCGCATGCAATCAGGCCTGGTATGCCGGGGCAATAGAGCAGGGCGGCAGCACCGCCAGCAGCGAAGAAGATGCTGAGTACCGAAATCTGGTTCGGTGTGATCGATGAGCGTGCCAACGCGGCGCTGAGGGCACGGGCCCAGCCGGTGGAACGGGCGGCAATTGGTCTACGGTCTTCCTTTCCCATGGGCCGATGGTAGTGCATTGGCGGTGACGGGGGACAGATTGGATGGCGTTGTGGCGGTAGAGGTGGGGGGAGGCTGGTGTTGAAGATGTACGGGTTGGGCTTTCCAGCTTTTGCTTTCGTTGCGGCTTTGGCTTTGGCTTTGGCTCTGGCTCTCGCTCTGGCTCTGGCTCTGGCTCTGGCTTTGGCTCTGGCTTTGGACGTCCCTTCTCCCGCTTGCGGGAGAAGGTGCCCAGAGGGCGGATGAGGGGGCTTGGGGCTTCTTGCTCTGGCTTTGGCTGAAGCGAAAACCAAAACCAAAACCAAGGCGCCCTCATCCCAACCCTTCTCCCGCAGGCGGGAGAAGGGCTAGAGCCAGAGCCAGAGCTAGAGCTAGAGCCAAACCAAAGCAACAAGCACAACAAAGAAGGCCGCCCTCGCGGGCGGCCTTCTTTGTTCAAACTTTGGTGCAGCCTTACTTCAGCTTTGCAGCCTTGCGCAGGGCTTCGGCACGATCGGTCTGCTCCCACGAGAACGCGGTTGCATTCTGGGTCTTGCCATCGCCGTCGACGTACGAGAATTCCTTCGGCTTGCGGCCGAAGTGGCCGTAGGCAGCGGTCTGCTGGTACATCGGGTGGATCAGGTCCAGCATCTTGATGATGCCGTACGGGCGCAGGTCGAAGTGGGCGCGGATCAGCTTTTCGATCTGTGCGTCCGGAATCTTGCCGGTGCCGAAGGTGGTGACCGAGATCGAGGTCGGCTCGGCCACGCCGATGGCGTAGGAGACCTGCACTTCGCACTTGTCGGCCAGGCCAGCAGCGACGACGTTCTTGGCGACGTAACGGGCCGCGTAAGCAGCCGAACGGTCAACCTTGGACGGGTCCTTGCCGGAGAACGCGCCACCACCGTGACGTGCCATGCCGCCGTAGGTGTCGACGATGATCTTGCGACCGGTCAGGCCGCAATCGCCCACCGGGCCGCCGATCACGAAGATACCGGTCGGGTTGATGTGCACCTTGTTCTTCGGCAGCTTGTCCAGCCATGCCTTCGGCAGGACCGGCTTGAGGATGTGCTCGCGCACGGCCTCGATCAGGTCCTTCTGCTTCACGCCCGGGTCGTGCTGGGTCGACAGCACCACGGCGTCCAGACCTTCGATCTTGCCGTCCTGGCCGTAACGCAGGGTCACCTGGCTCTTGGCGTCCGGGCGCAGCCACGGCAGCGGCGAATTCTTCTTCTTGCGGACCTTGGCCTGCTGCTCGACCAGACGGTGCGAGTAGTAGATCGGCGCCGGCATGTATTCCGGGGCTTCATTGCAGGCATAGCCGAACATCAGGCCCTGGTCACCAGCGCCTTGCTCTTCCGGCTTCTTGGCCTTCTTGTTGGTGCCGTCAACACCGGCAGCGATATCCGGCGACTGCTTGCCCAGCATGTTGATGATGGCGCAGGTGTGGCCGTCGAAGCCGACGTTGGAGTTGTCGTAGCCGATTTCGTTGATGACGTTGCGGGTCAGTTCTTCGATATCGACCCACGCCGAGGTGGTCACTTCACCGGCGACAATTGCCGCACCGGTCTTGACCAGGGTTTCGCAGGCCACGCGGGCGCGCTTGTCCTGGGTCAGGATCGCGTCCAGCACCGCATCGGAGATCTGGTCGGCAATCTTGTCCGGATGGCCTTCGGAGACCGATTCGGAGGTGAACAGGTAGCTGGACATCGGGCTATATATCCCTTGATTCGGATGGAAAGATGGGCGCGAATGATACACGGTCGGCCCCTTGACGGAATAGTGCAGGTGCAGTTGTTTCCATCCGGTTAAGGCGGGGTCACCAAATTGCCGCAAATCCGCAACCGGGCTGCCTTGTCGCGGGCGCAGGCTGCCGGCCAATGGGCCGACAGGGAGACTTTGCCATGCAACGGATCGAGCATCGCCTGCAACAGCGCTATCCCGATTGGTTCCACGGTCCGCGCGGGCATCTGGCCCGGCCGTTGTTGCGCACAGTGGGGCGCTGGTCACGTTTTGAGCAGATGGATGCCTTCCTGCAACGCAGTGCCGGGCTGCGAGGCTTCGCCTTTGTTGGCGCCGCGCTGGGCTTCCTGGATGCCGCCTACGCGGTGGCGCCGGCGGCGCTGGCCCGTATCCCGGCAACAGGCCGGCTGCTGATCGTTGCCAACCATCCTTCCGGCGCACTGGATGCGCTGGCGCTGCTGGACGCGGTGGGCAAGGTACGCAGCGACGTGCGGATCATCGCCAATGACATGCTGTTGGAGCTGGAACCCCTGCGCGAGCTGTTGCTGCCGGTGCGCATCCTCGGTGGCCGTGCCCAGCGCGCCAGCCTGCAGGCAGTGGAACAGGCGCTGCAGGCCGAGCAGTGCGTGATCGTGTTTCCGGCCGGGGAGGTCTCGCGGCTGTCATTGCAGGGCATCCGCGATGGCCGCTGGAACCGCGGTTTCGTCAGGTTTGCGCGGGCGTGCCAGGCGCCGGTGTTGCCGGTGCGGGTACAGGCGCGCAACTCGGCGCTGTTCTACGGCGCCTCGGCGGTGTTCAAGCCGGCCGGGACCGCCCTGCTGGCAAGGGAGATGTTCGCCCGCCGCAAGCGGCCATTGCGCCTGCAGGTGGGTCAGTTGATGCAGTTGGGCGACGATCAGGCGCCCGCGCAGCAACTGCAGACCGTACGTGACGCGCTGTATGCGCTGGGCAAGGCACAGCGCGCTGCCGAGCAGGACGAGACGGCGTCGGAGCCCTTGGCTGAAGCGGTTGCCGCCGCGCAGGTCGCCGCCGCCATCGAGACCGCCGACCTGCTGGGCTGCACTGGCGATGGCAAGCAGATCCGCCTTGCCCGCTGCGCCGCCGGTTCGCCCTTGCTGCTGGAGCTTGGCCGGCTGCGTGAACTGACCTTTCGCGCGGTGGGCGAGGGTACCGGCCGCAGCCGTGACCTGGATGACTTTGATCCGCACTACCAGCACATCGTGGTCTGGGATGCACCGGCACAGCGCATTGCCGGCGCGTACCGAGTCATGCGCGGTGCGCCTGCGCTGGCCCGTCACGGCTTGCAGGGCCTGTACACGGCAGGCCTGTTCCGATACTCGGACGATGCCATCCCGCGCATCGCCGAAGGCCTGGAGCTTGGCCGCAGCTTCGTGGTGCCCGATTACTGGGGCAGCCGCAGCCTGGACTACCTGTGGCAGGGCATCGGCGCCTATCTGGCGACACAGCCAGGTATCCGCTACCTGTTCGGTGCGGTGTCGATCAGCGCTGCACTACCGCGCGATGCACGCGAGCAGTTGGTGGCCTACTACCAGCAGTACTACGGCGCCGGTCGTACGCTTGCCGAGTCAAACCGCCCGTTCCAGTACTTTGCCGCGCCGCCGAGTTTCGGCCAGTTGGATGCACAGGCTGCGTTTGATGTGCTCAAGGCCAACCTGGCGTCCCTGGGGGCCAACGTCCCCACCTTGTACCGGCAATACACGGACTTGTGCGAGCCCGGCGGCGCCCGCTTCCTGGCCTTCGGGGTGGACCCGGACTTCAGTGATTCAATCGACGGTCTGATTGAGGTTGACCTGCAGGCAATCCGCCCGCACAAGCGAAAGCGCTATCTGCGCGATGCCGGGGCAATGGCATGAACGCGGTGCCGGTATTGCCGCCGTATCGGCGCGCGGTGTTCATTTCCGATACGCACCTGGGCGCCCGCCATTGCCATGCGGCCGAGTTGGCGAAATTCCTGGCCGGGCTGCGCTGTGCTCGCCTGTACCTGGTGGGGGATATCGTTGATCTGTGGTGGTTGGCACACAAACGTGCCAGTTGGCAGCACGCGCACAACGAGGTGATCGAAGCGCTGCATGCCTTGCGCCGCGCCGGCACCGAGATCATCTACATCCCCGGCAACCACGATGCGTCGTTGCGGCGGACATGCGGGTTGATGCTGCCGGCCATGCAGGTGCGCCGGCGCGCCATCCACACGACTGCCGACGGCCGGCGCCTGCTGGTGGTGCATGGTGATGATTACGACGGCATCACCCACTACGGCGGCCTGCAGGAACGCTTTGGCGACTGGCTGTACTACCGGATCCTTACCGGCAATCGCCTGCTCAATGCGGCGCGGCGTCGCCTCGGCATGCGTTACTGGTCGCTGTCGGAGTTCCTCAAGCGACAGAGCGGTGCGGCCGAGCGCTATATCGAGCGCTTCGTGCAGGCGGGGTTGGATGATGTGCGCAGGCGTGGGCTGGACGGCATTGTCTGTGGGCATATCCATCGGGCCGCGCTGGTCGAGCGCGACGGCCTGGTTTATGCCAACGATGGCGACTGGGTCGAAAGCCTGACCGCACTGGCCGAAGACCCGGACGGCAGCCTGCGGCTACTGGATCATTCCGGTCGCAGCCTGGCGTGCCTGGCGGGCGCGGTGCTTACCCAAGGCCAGCCCCAGGCGGCCTGAGCCGACAGCCCGCGCTGCTGCTTGCTAGCATCGGCGCATGGATTCCCTCAGCCAGATCGTTCTGGGCGGTGCGATCGCCGCCGCCATCACCCCCGCCGCGCATCGCCGCGCTGCCTTGCTGGCCGGCGCGGCCTTGGCCACGCTGCCAGACCTGGACGGGCTGCTGATCATGGCCTTCACCGACAATCCGGTGAGCCTGATGACGGTGCACCGCAGCTTCAGCCATTCGCTGTTCGTGCTGCCGTTGCTGGGCACGCTGATCTGGTGGCTGTATCGACGCTTTGGCCATGGTCGGGTGGCGCAGGCACCGGTGCGCTGGTGGTGGGCCATCGTGCTGGCGCTGGTCACCCATCCGCTGCTGGATGCCTTCACCGTCTACGGCACACAACTGTGGTGGCCACTGACGCCCCCGCCGACCATGTGGTCCAGCGTCTTCATCATCGACCCGCTGTATACGGTGTGGCTGCTGATTGCCTGCGGTATTGCCTGGTTTGCGCGGGCACGGCCGCTGGCGCAACGCGCGCTGGTGGCGGGATTGGTGTTGAGCACCGGTTATCTGGGGTGGTCATTGATTGCCAAGGCGCAGGTTGACCGCGTTGCCGCGCAGTCGTTGGCACATATGGGGCTGGCCGACGCGCCGCGCTTCTCGGTACCGATGCCGTTCAATACCTTGCTGTGGCGGGTGGTGGCGATGACCCCGCAGGGCTATGTGGTCGGTGATCGTTCGCTATGGGCCGATCACGGGCCGATGCGGTTTGAAGGCTATCCATCGAACGTGCAGGCGCTGCGGCAAGCCGCCGTTGTTCCAGCCGTGCAACGGCTGGAGTGGTTCAACCACGGCTTCATGCGCGCACAGGCAGTGGATGGTGAGCTGGTGCTGAGCGACCTGCGCATGGGCCTGGAGCCGGACTACAACTTCAACTTCGCCGTTGCCAGCGAACGCGATGGCCAGTGGCAGGCGATGCCGCCACGGCAAGTGCAGCCTGCGTATCGGCAGGCCGGCAACCGCGATGTGCTCAAGCAACGTTTGGCGCAGATGTGGCAGCGCATCTGGCAGGCGCCGGTGGCAACCGGCGCTGCCACCACTCAGTAGACCGTGGCACGGGCCTGCACGAAGGAATAGAAGAACACCGCGTTGGGGTCGTTCTGCACCTGGGTGAACTCGGCACGCATGCCATCCACGGTGGCCTGGTCGACCTTGCCCGCCTCCAGCAACTGTTCAGCCGCTGACAGCAGGAGCTCTTCCCACAGCGCGAACATCACCTTGCGCCTCGCCGGCTCGCGGTTGTCCAGGTGTACGGTCTTGGTCTGCGTCTGCACATCGCGGAAGCCGCCGGCCAGCAGCAGGTTGCCCAGCTTGGCGCCGACAAACGGGTCGCCACCGCTGTCGATCTGGAAGTCGTTGAAGGCCATCCAGTAGCGCCACAGGTTGGGCGAATACGGGTCGAGCAGGAACGAAGCGTTCATCACCTCGGTGACAAAAACCGGCGAGCCAGGGCTCAACACGCGCCGTACTTCGGCCAGCGCCCGGGCGGGCGAGGGGATGTGCTCCAGCACCCAGCACAGGAAGGCGCCATCAAAGCTGCGCGGCTCGAACGGGAGATCACTGGCGTTGGCGCGTTGGAATTCGGCGCGTTCGCGCAGCCACGGCATTTCAGCCAGATGCGCATTGGCGGCGGCCAACTGGCGTTCGTTGAGGTCAATGCCGGTTACCCGCAACTCCGGGAAGCGGCGCAGCAGGATCTCGGTCTGCGCACCTACGCCGCTGCCCACTTCAAGGATGTGGCGGGCATTGCGGAAGTCGATGTCATGGAAGATCGCCGGCTCGAACAGCCGTGCCTGTTTGCGCAGGCGTGCCTGTTCTGTGGCGGAAAAACCATGCAGGTAGGGGAAGTCGTTGAGGGTCATGGGGCAGCGTCGTTCAGTAAGCCCGGAAGTATCGCCAGCCCACGTTACTGCGGCGCATGCGCAACGGAACCCAGCATTGCGGTGGGCGGGGCAATCCAGATGCACCAAGGCCTGCAACGGGAGCGTTGCTTATAGCCGTTGGTTCTCAGCGCGCGGCTCCGGGCCGGGAACAGTCCGATCGGCCGGGGGAACGCAAAATGTGCATTTGTTGCGAAAATGAAACGAATCATTGAAATTTGGGTAATTGTTCCAATTTTGCCGACAAATACAATGGCAGCCATCAAGCACGGATCGGCTGTGACGCCGGTCTGCTTATCCCTCCAAGGAATCGATCATGAGCAGCCAAGTCATTTCCCTCTTCAAGAAGCGCCGTTCCCAGTATGCCCTCGGCAAGAATGTGCCGATCAGCCAGGACGAAACCTCCGAACTGATCAAGCAGGCAATGCGTGAAGCCCCCTCGGCCTTCAATGCGCAGTCCTCGCGGGCACTGATCCTGTTCGGCGCCGAAAGCCAGAAGTTCTGGGAACTGACCAAGGACGCGCTGCGCAAGATCGTGCCGGCCGATGCCTTTGCGGCGACCGAAGGCAAGCTCAACAGCTTCGCCGCCGGTGCCGGCACCGTGCTGTATTTCGTCGATACCGACGTGGTGAAGAGCCTGCAGGAGCAGTTCGCCCTGTACGCCGACAACTTCCCGGTGTGGGCTGAACAGTCCAACGGCATGGCCCAGTTCGCGGTATGGACCGCATTGGCCGACGCCGGCATCGGCGCCAGCCTGCAGCACTACAACCCGCTGGTGGACGAGGCCGTTCGCAAGGAATGGAACATCCACGGCAACTGGCAGCTGCGTGCGCAGATGCCGTTCGGGTCCAACGAAGCCCCGTTCGGCGAGAAGAACTACATGGAAGACGAAGCCCGCTTCAAGGTTTTCGGCTGATCCAGGGCGGCGCGGTTCTCTCCCCCGCGCGCTGCCTGCAGTCGAAAGGACCCGCCAGGAACCTCTGGCGGGTTTTTTTATGTCAGTAAACGCGAAAGGCATCTCCAAACAGCGTCGCCAGCCGGTAGTGCCGAGCCATGCTCGGCAGAAGCTTTCCCGACAAACCCACCGGGTAGTGCCGAGCCATGCTCGGCAGAAGCTTTCCCGACAAACCCACCGGGTAGTGCCGAGCCATGCTCGGCAGAAGCTCTCCCGATAAACCCACCGGGTAGTGCCGAGCCATGCTCGGCAGAAGCTTTCCCGACAAACCCACCGGGTAGTGCCGAGCCATGCTCGGCAGAAGCTTTCCCGATAAACCCACCGGGTAGTGCCGAGCCATGCTCGGCAGAAGCTTTCCCGATAAACCCACCGGGTAGTGCCGAGCCATGCTCGGCAAAGGCTCTCGCAACAAACCCAACCGGGTATGCCGAACCATGCCGACCTAAGCCGCAGCCACCGCCTCACCGGCAATCAAGGCATCAAAGTAATCGCGCGTCAGCCGCAACTGGGCGTCCGCACTCTCCGCGGCATTCACTACCGCGCGGAACGCGGCATTCTCAGGGCGATCCTTGGCATACCAGCCCAGATGCTTGCGGGCGATACGCACGCCCTGCGGTTCACCGTAAAACTCGTGCAGGTCGTTGAGGTGACCGAGCAGGATGTCGCGAACTTCCTGTAGCGAGGGCGGGGGCAATTCCTCGCCGGTTGCCAGGTAATGCGCGATCTCGCGGAAGATCCATGGCCGGCCTTGCGCGGCGCGTCCGACCATCACCGCATCGGCGCCGGTGTGCTTGAGAACCTGCTCGGCCTTGCGTGGCGAATCCACATCGCCGTTGGCAAGCACGGGGATCTTCAGCATGGCCTTGATCCCGGCGATGGTGTCGTATTCGGCGACGCCGGTGTAATGCTGGTCGCGGGTGCGGCCGTGGATGGCCAGCGCGGCAATGCCGCTGGCCTCGGCGATGCGGGCAATGGTCGGCGCATTGCGGACTTCGGCACACCAGCCGGTACGGATCTTCAACGTGACCGGTACATCCACCGCCTTGACCACGGATTCAAGAATGCGTGCGACCAGCGCTTCGTCGCGCATCAGTGCCGAGCCGGCCCATGCGTTGCAAACCTTTTTGGCCGGGCAGCCCATGTTGATGTCGATGATCTGCGCGCCGTGATCGACGTTGTAACGCGCCGCATCGGCCAGTTGCTGCGGCTCGGTGCCGGCGATCTGCACGCTGATCGGCGCCGGTTCACCGGCATGGTCCATACGGTGGATGGACTTGCGGGTATTCCAGAAGCGTGGATCGCTGATCGTCATTTCCGAGGCGGCAAGACCCGCGCCCAGCCGTTTGCACAGCTGGCGGAAGGGCTTGTCGGTGACGCCGGCCATGGGCGCGAGCACCACGTTCGGTGCGATGGAGTAGGGGCCGATCTGCATGGCGCTATTGTAGTGCCGGGCCATGCTCGGCAGGGGAGGCCGCCCAAGCGGAGCTTGGCTCCGCTTCATCCGGTTACTCGGCGCAGTCTTGCTGCGCCTTACAGGGCTTTTGCCTCGGCAGGCGTCATCCGCGGCATCGACACGGCAGCGCCTTCGCTTTCGGTCGAACGCGCCGCGTACTGGTTGGCAAAGCGCACGTGCTTGATGAACGACGCTTCCGGTGCCTGTGCCAAGGAGGCGGCGAGGGCACCATTGAAGGCGTCGCCGGCACCGGTGGTATCGACCACCTGCACCGATTCCGCACCTACGCGGTAATACGGCTGGCTGTCGCCGCGCAGCTTGTCCTCGTCGTGCGAGACGAAAACGCCGACCGCACCCAGGGTCACCACCACGGTGTTGCCGGACAGCTTGCGGCATAGCGCATGCAGGCTGGCGCCATCCAGCGCGGCGACGTCATCGGCCTCCACGCGCTCGCCGACATGACGGCCGAGCAGGGCGGCAAACTCGGTTTCGTTCGGGGTCAGCACATCGGCCAGCTTGAGCAGGCTGATGGTGGACGGGGCATTGGCCGGTGCCGCGTTGAGCATGGTCAGCACCCCCGCCTCGCGGGCCTGGGCCAGTGCCGCCTCGATCGATTCCACCGGCGACTCCAGCTGCGCCAGCAGCACTTTGGCGTTGCTGATCAGCGCTGCGTTGGTAGCCATGAAGTCGCTGCTCAGCGAGGCATTGGCGCCGGCGCCGATAACGATGGAGTTGCGGCCGCGACCATCGACGTAGATGCCGGCGGTGCCGGTGGGCTCGCTGCTGGCCTCGGCGACCAGCTGGATGCCGTCGTCGTTGGCCAACTGCCGGGCCAGGCTGCCGCCGGCATCGTCGCCCAGCGCGCAGACGAAGCTGATCTCAGCGCCGGCGCGGCGGGCGGCCACCGCCTGGTTGAAGCCCTTGCCGCCGGGGCCGGTGCTGTAACGCCCGGCGATGGTCGCCCCCGGTGCGGGCAGGGCATCACAACGCCACACGTGGTCGACATTGAAGGAACCGGCAACGACAACAGAACTCATGGAATCTACGTCTCAAAGATGGCTAGGAATCAGCCGAAATGGGTCAGCACGCCAGCAATGGTGGCCGTCATCAAGGTGGCGATGGTGCCGCCCAGCACGGCGCGCAGGCCGAACTTGGCCAAGTCCTGGCGACGGTCCGGGGCCAGCCCGCCGATGCCACCCAGCTGGATGGCAATCGAGCTGAAGTTGGCGAAGCCGCACAGTGCATAGGTTGCGATCAGGCTGCCTTCGGCGCTCAGGGACACGCCCGGTACCTGGCCGTTGATGATCTTGGACAGGTCCATGTAGGCGACAAATTCGTTGATCACCAGCTTCTGGCCAATCAGCGAACCCACCGTGGTGGCATCGGCCCACGGGGTGCCGATCACCCAGGCAATCGGTGCCAGCACGTAGCCGAAGATCGTGGCCAGGTTGGTCGGCTTGCCGATGGCGGCAGCCAGGCCGGTGATGTCACCCAGCCAGGTCAGCGGTGCATTGAGCAGGGCGATCAGGGCGATGAATGCCAGCAGCATGGCGCCGATATTCAGTGCCAGGCGCAGGCCGTCGGCAGCGCCACCGGCAGCCGCGTCGATGATGTTGGATGCGGTTTTTTCCACTTCCATCTTCACCGTGCCGCGGGTCAGCGGGGTCTCGGTTTCCGGGACCAGCATCTTGGCGATCACCAGGGTGGCCGGGGCGGCCATGATCGAGGCGGCCAGCAGGTGCTTGGCATAGAAGGCTTGCGCCACCGGGTCGCCACCGCCGAGCATGCCGACATAGGCAGCCAGCACGCCACCGGCGATGTGGGCCATGCCGCCGATCATCATGGTGATCAGCTCGGACTGGGTCATCTTGGAGATGTACGGGCGCACGGTCAGTGGCGCCTCGGTCTGGCCGATGAAGACACTGGCGCAGACGCTGGTGGTTTCGGCGCCGGACACGCGCATCACCTTGGTGATGGCCCAGGCCATGACCTTGACGATGGCCTGCATGATGCCCAGGTGGTACATCACGCCCATCAGCGCCGAGAAGAAGATGATGGTCGGCAGCACCTGGAACGCAAAAATGAAGCCGTACTTCGGCACATCCATCAGGCTGCCGAAAATGAAGTTGGAGCCTTCATTGACAAAGCTGAGGATCTTGACGAAGCCTTGGCCCAGCCAGTCGAACACGTCACGACCGCCCGGTACCAACAGGACCAGTGCGGCAAAGGCGATTTGAAGGGAGATGCCGGTGACGATGAGCTTCCAGTCCACCGCCTTCTTGTTGTTGGAGAAGAGCCAGGCGATGCCGAGCAGCACCACCAGGCCGAACAGGCCGAAGCCGATCCTGCCCAAACCTTCGACCATGAGTAATCCCCGGGCATGCCCGCAAAAGACGCAAGCCTAGTGCAGCGGCTGATGACGGGCAAGAATTACCGTTGCATAAGCCGGCATTTGCCGCGATTGCGCCGGTATCGGCAAGGTCCCCGCGCTTAACGCGACAAGGGCCGCGGTTACACTGTTGGGCCCGGCGCGCGACCTGCGCGGGCCGTTCATCTGGAGCCAGCCATGCAATATCGTCGTCTCGGGTCATCCGGCCTGCAGCTGTCCGCCCTGTCCTTTGGGGCCTGGGTCACCTTTGGCAGCCAGATCAGCCGGGATGAGTCGCGCAACCTGATTGCCGCGGCCTGGGACAACGGGGTCAACTTCTTTGACAACGCCGAGGGCTATGCCAACGGCCGTGCCGAGCAGGTGATGGGCGATGTGATCGCCGACCTGCGGTTGCCGCGCGATGGCTACTGCGTCTCGTCCAAGGTGTTCTTCGGCTCCGCCGAGGACCCGGCGCCGACCCAGCGCGGCCTGTCGCGCAAGCACGTCACCGATGCCTGTCATGCCGCACTCAAGCGCCTGCGTGTCGATTATCTGGATCTGTACTACTGCCACCGCCCCGACGCAGAGACGCCGATCAGCGAGACGGTGCTGGCGATGGACGCACTGATCCGCCAGGGCAAGGTGCTGTACTGGGGCACCTCGGAGTGGTCCGGGGCGCAGATCGCCGAGGCGGTTGCGTACGCCCGTGCCAATCATCTGTATGCCCCGACCATGGAACAGCCGCAGTACAACCTGCTGCATCGCAAGCGGGTGGAGCAGGAATACGCACCGCTGTACGCCGATGCCGGGCTGGGCACCACCATCTGGTCGCCGTTGGCCTCGGGCCTGCTGACGGGCAAGTACAACGATGGCATCGCCGCCGACTCGCGGCTGGGCCAGCCCTCGCTGGAGTGGCTGCAGGGCGCGGTGCTGGGTGAAGCGGCCGATGACCGTCTGGGCAAGGTGCGTCGTTTCACCACGCTGGCTGCCGAACTGGGCGAATCGCCGGCGCAGTTGGCCATCGCGTGGTGTTTGCGCAACCCGCAGGTGTCGAGCGTGATCCTGGGTGCCAGCCGGGTGTCGCAGTTGGAAGAGAACCTGCGCGCGCTGGATGTGTTGGCGCGGGTGGATGAAGGTGCCTGGCAGAGGATCGAGACGATTTTCGGCTGAGCCGGCCTTGTTCCCTCCCTTGCGCTGAAGCTGTAGGGGAGGGGGCTTTGGGCCTGGGTGCATGTTGCCCGCTTCGCGGGTCCGTGTAGTGCCGAGCCATGCTCGGCATAGATGCCTCCGATCATGCGGATTGCCGAGCATGGCTCGGCACTACGAGGTCGGAGGTGTGGCCATGGCTGAAGCAGCTTTGACGCCGTGGCTCGCGCCATTCCTGCTGGCGTATTGAAAATAGTTCTTGCATCGCTATTGAGAATCATTATCATCAACTCCGTCCCCAGCACGGAATCACGATGATGTCCGCTCAGCCCATCCTGCTACGCCCGCGTACCCTCCACCTGCCGCAGCGCCCGGTCCAGTTGATGTCGGCTGACGGTGTAATCGACAGCAGCGCCCTGCTCAAGGGCCAGCGTGAAGTGCTGATCCAGCACGGCGACAAGGTCTATCGCCTGCGCCATACCAGCAATGACAAGCTGATCCTGACCAAGTAATTCCTGGCCGCGTTCGCCCGCCAGCTGGCGCGTGCGCGCCGTGCCCGCCTGAATCGCAAAGCTCTCTCCCCCCTTGGCCGCGACCGGTCTGCAGTGCAGGCCGGCCGTCCCGCCAAGGGTTTTGTTTCCCCAACGATTCCAGGCTCCCATGATCCGTCCAACTGCCTTGAGTGCCGCCCTGTGGGTGGTGCTTTTTCCTGCGCATGCCGAAAGCGCGGCCGCGCCCGATGTCCACGACTTTGACCGAGTGCAGGTCACCGCGACCCGCACTGAGCGGGCAATCAGCGATGTTGCCGCCACCGTTGACGTGATCGATCGCCAGCAGCTGGACAAGCAGCTGGCCAACGATATCGCTGACCTGGCGCGCTATGAGCCGGGGGTGTCGGTAACGCGTAGCGCCACCCGTTTTGGCCTGGGTGGGTTCCGCATCCGCGGGCTGGATGCGAACCGCGTGCTGATCCAGACCGACGGCATTGCCATGCCGAAGAGCTTCGAGATTGGCAGCTTTGCCAACAGCAACCGCAATTTCACCGATCTGGAAACGCTCAAGCGCGTTGAGATCGTGCGTGGCCCGGCCAGTGCGTTGTACGGCTCCGATGCCCTTGGCGGGGTGGTGGCCTTTGTCACCAAGGACCCGGCGGACTATCTGAAGGCGGGCAAGGACAGCTATGTCGGCCTGAAGTTCGGTTATGACGGTGAATGGAAGGGGCTGCTCGGCAGCGTGACCACCGCGTTTGGCGGCGAGCGTTGGAGCGGCATGGTCAACGTCAATCACCATCAAGGCCAGGAAACCGACAACAAGGGTGACGTGCGCAGCCAGGACTACACCCGCACTGCCGCCAATCCGCAGCAGCGCGATGGCCGCAGCCTGCTATCCAAGCTGGTCTACGCGCCGGATGAAAGCCAGCGCTTCCGCTTGACCGTGGAAGGCAACGAGGACATCACCGATACCGATGTGTACTCCTCGGTCAACGCCAACCATCCCGTCATGGCCACGCGTACCACCACCGACATGCGTGCGCACGACAAGCAGACCCGTGCGCGGATATCTTTCGGCCACGAAATGGATGCGCTGGATGCCGCGTTCGCCGACAGTCTGCAATGGCAGTTGTACCGCCAGGACAGCGAGACCACCCAGGTCACCAACGAAGGCCGGGTCAACGGCAGCCGGCGCCACCGGGAATTCAACTTCGACCAGCGCGTTTATGGCGCGCAGGCGCAGTTCAACAAGGCCTTGCACGGTGGCAGCATCGAGCACGCGCTGACCTGGGGCTTTGATGGCGCCTGGACCGAGATCCGGCAGAAGCGGGATGGCTTCCAGGTGCTTGCCAACGGCACGGTCAGCAACATGATCATGCCGGATGACTTCCCGGTGCGCGATTTCCCGATCAGCAAGACCACGGAATTGGGCCTGTACGTGCAGGATGAAATGCGCTTGGCGGATGGACGCCTGTCGTTGGTACCCGGGCTGCGCGTTGACCACTACCGTCTAAGTCCGGAGCTGGACACCATCTTCAGCGAGGACAACCCCGGCATGGCCGTGGCCTCGCTCAACAAGACCAGTGTGTCGCCCAAATTCGGCATGGTCTGGCGCTTCGATGAGCAGTGGTCGCTGTTCGCCGGTTATGCGCATGGCTTCCGCTCGCCGCCGTACAACGACGTCAACCTAGGCTTCACCAACCTGAGCTTTGGTTACACCGCCATCCCCAACCCGGACCTCAAGCCGGAAACCAGCAACGGCCTGGAGTTGGGCATCCGCTATATCAGCCCGGTGGCCTACCTCAGCCTGAGTGGTTACTGGAACGACTACCGGGACTTCATCGAGTCCCAGCGCTACGTCGGTCGCAACGCGGAGGGCTTGATGGTGTTCCAGTCGCAGAACATCGCCGATGCGCGCATCTACGGCAGTGAGCTGAAGGCCGGCGTCGACTTTGGCGAACTGTCGCCCGCGCTGGCCGGCTGGGGGCTGCGTGGTGCGGTGGCCTGGTCGCATGGTCAGAACCGCACGGAAGACCTGCCGTTGGATTCGGTGGATCCGCTGCGCGCCACGCTGGGGCTTACTTATGACCGCGAGCAGTGGGGCGTGGAACTGGCCGGCAGTTTCGCCCGCCGCAAGGACCGCGTGGCGGCAGATGACGCCTTCCGCCCGGCCGGCTACGGGGTGCTCGACCTGATGGCGCATTGGGAATTTGCGCCGGGTGCGAAATTCAATGTGGGTGTGTTCAACCTCGGGGACCGCAATTACATCGACTGGTCCAGCATCGGTTCGACGCTGGCGGCGAACAGCACCGTGATCGACCGTTTCAGCAACCCAGGACGCAGCGTGTCGGCCAGCGTTTCGGTGTCCTGGTAAGTACCCGGTTCCTCCAGGGGCCAGGCGATGGATCGCCAACCGGCCAAGGACGGCCTTCTTCCATTCGTAAAAGGAAACTTCCATGAAGTTGCTTTCTGCCAGCCTGCTGCTGTTGGGTGCCACCAGCGCCAGCGCTGCCCCGGCTGATATCGCCCGCGACCACGACAGCATCCTGAAGATGCAGGGTGAATACACCGTTGATTTCGCCTTCGATGAGACCGTGCTGCTCAAACCCGGCTACGAACGTGCGCCCGCCATGCGCAGCGGCGGCAACGAGGTGGTGATCGTGGTCGAGGACAGCCCGCAGCGCATTGTCCTGCAGCACCTGCTGGTGGATGCCAAGAGTGGACATGTGACCAAGCATTGGCGCCAGGATTGGGTGTACGAGGCGCCCACCCGGTTCGAGTTCAGTGCCGAGCAGACGTGGCGCGTGCGGCCCATCCCGGCGGCACTCAACCAGGGCGCGTGGACCCAGTGCGTCTACGAGGTCAGCGACGCACCCCGTTATTGCGGGACCGGTCCATGGCGCTATGACAACGACGTAGCCACCTGGACCAGTGACCTGAGCTGGCGCCCCTTGCCGCGTCGGGAATACACCAAGCGCAGCGACTACAACGCGCTGGCGGTCGTGAACCAGCACACGCTCACCCCCAATGGCTGGACGCACGAACAGTTCAACACCAAGGTGCAGCGCAATGCCGATGGCAGCCAGGTGCAGATCGCGCGCGAGTTCGGTTTCAACGACTACATCAAGACCAACGAGGTAGACTTCAGCCCCGCGCGCAATTACTGGGCGGCGACAGCACCGTTCTGGGCGCAGGTGCGGCAGCGTTGGGATGGCTTTCTCGGCAAGGCGCCCGGCGTGCACCTGAAGACCAAGCTCGATGGCATGGCGATGATCATTCCGTTGTTTGAACAGGCGCAGGCAATGCAGGACGGTGCGGCGCTTGAACCGGCCAGGATCGACGCCGTGTTTGCCCAGTACGTGGAAGCAGCGAACTGAGTAGGTCCCGGCAGGAGTGGCGCAAGCCGCGGAGCCCACAAAGCGTCCGCCGAGCAGGTTGGCAGCGATGTGGGCATTGGGGTTCCGCGACCGACGTTGTTCCTGCCGGCTTGACTCATTCCTTGAACATCAACAGCGCAGCCACCAGGATCAGGGCGAACGCCGCCCAGTGATTCCATTTCAGCGGCTGTCCAAGGTAGGTGGCGGAGAACACCGCGAACACCACCAGGGTGATGACCTCCTGCATGCCCTTGAGCTGCGGCGCTGAATACACCGCGCTGCCCAGGCGATTGCCGGGCACCTGCAGGCAGTACTCGAAGAAGGCGATGCCCCAACTCACCAGGATGACGGTCACCAGCGGGGCGGACTTGTATTTCAGATGCCCATACCACGCCACGGTCATGAACACATTGCTGGCGATCAGCAGGAGCACGGGGTACAGGTAGGCGGTGAAGGGCGCGGCAGGCATGTGCAGATTCGTCAGATCGGGCCGATAGGATAGGCGGCTGGAGGCGCTCCGTGCGGGTGCCTGGAGGGTGTTGGTTTCATTGGAAATCAAAGCTGCGCAACAGTCTTCACATGATTTCTACTCCCCGTGGGGCATCTTTCACAAAGCTGAAGACTAGGAGGCGCCATGCGACAGACAAAGGAATCGGCAGGACTCGTGTTGGTTGTCGAAGACAACCGCAACATCTCCGAGATGATTGGCGAGTACCTGGAAGGCAAGGGGTTTGAGGTGGATTACGCGGTCGATGGCCTGGACGGCTATCGCCTGGCTGCCGAGAACAGCTACGACGTGGTGGTGCTGGACCTGATGCTGCCGCGCCTGGATGGCATCGAGGTGTGCAGGCGCCTGCGCAACGAGGCCCGCAAGTCCACCCCGGTGTTGATGCTCACCGCCCGCGACACCCTGGACGACAAGCTCACGGGCCTGGGCTACGGTGCCGACGACTATCTGACCAAGCCTTTCGCCATCCAGGAACTGGAAGCGCGCCTGCGCGCCCTGATCCGGCGTGAACGCCGCCAGGTGGGGGCCGAGGTGCTGAAGGTGGCAGACCTGGTGCTCGACCCGGTGAGCATGCGTGCTACCCGTGCGGGCAGCGAACTGCAGCTCTCGCCCATCGGCCTGCGCCTGTTGACCATCCTGATGCGCGAATCGCCGCGCGTGGTCACCCGCCAGGAAATCGAGCGCGAGATCTGGGGCAATGGCCTGCCGGACTCGGACACGCTGCGCAGTCACCTGTACAACCTGCGCAAGATCATCGACAAGCCGTTTGACCGGCCCCTGCTGCACACCGTACAGAGCGCGGGCTACCGGATTGCCGACATCGGCCAGCCAATGGGCTGAGCCGTTACCTGCGCGCCGAGAGCTGTGAAATCCGCCGCTGCCGGCCAGGCGTGGCGGCTTTCGTCAGCTGTACCCCCGCAACGGATGGCCCTGAATCCCTATAATTGCGCCAGCTTCGGGGGGGAGCGGAATGCCTTACGGGTTGCCGCGCAAATTAAAACGGGCGTTTATCGTGCAGGCGCTGCTGGCAAGTCTGGCAGTGCTGGTGGGCGGCTATCTGGTCGCCTTGGTGATCAAACACGGCCTGGTCAAGGAAGTGCTGCGCGAGGAAGCGGAGCACTACTGGCGCGCACGCGCCGAGAATCCGCACACGCCTGCGCCCGACACGCTCAACCTGCAGGGCTACCTGCAACCGGCAGGTGCGACGACCGCGCCGTTGCCGGCGCCCTTGCGGCCCCTGGCCCCGGGCTTCCATGAACTGAAGGATGCAGGTCTTCTGGTCCTGGTGGACGAGCGGCCGGCCGGCCGTCTGTACCTGGTGTTTCAGCGTGCCCAGGCGCAGCGTGCCGCCTTCTGGTTTGGCGTGGTACCGGTATTGCTGGTGCTGCTGGGTATCTACGGCGCCAGTTGGATCACCTACCGGGCCTCGTGGCGGCTGGTGTCGCCGGTGGATTGGCTGGCGCGGCGGGTGGCGCAATGGGACCCGCGCCACCCCGATGTGCATGAGCTCTCGCCCGAACGCCTGCCCGCCGACGTGCAGGGCGAAAGCCGGCAGTTGGCGCTTGCGCTGCATGCCATGGCCGGCAAGGTCAGCGAGCATGTGGCCCGCGAACGCAACTTCACCCGCGATGCCAGCCATGAGCTGAGAACCCCGCTGACCGTGATCCGCATGGCCAGTGACATGGGCCTGGCCGATCCGGCGCTTACCCCGCGCCAGCAGCGCAGCCTGCAGCGCATCCAGCGCGCAGGGCGCGATATGGAGGCGGTGATTGATGCCTTCCTGTTGCTGGCCCGGGAAGTGGATGTGGAGCCACAGTCGGAGCTTTTCGACGTGGGCGACGTGGTGCGCTACGAGGCCGCCAGTGCGGCTGAGTTGCTGCAGGACAAACCGGTGCGCCTTCTGGTTTCGATCGAAGGCAGCCACCCGCTGGTCGCCCCCCCCTCGGGTGATGCACGTGGTAGTGGCCAATCTGCTGCGCAATGCCTGCCAGTTCACCGATGCCGGCCAGGTCGAGGTGCGGGTTGGCGGGGGCAGGGTGGTGATCAAGGACACCGGCATCGGCATGAGTGCAGAGGCCTTGAGTCGTATTTATGAGCCATTCTTCCGCGCCGACCGCAACCAGGGCCAGGGCGTGGGCCTGGGGCTGCCGATTGTCCGTCGCCTGTGCGAACGCTGTGGTTGGCGTATCGAGCTGGAAAGCAGTGAAGGCCAGGGCACCACGGCCACGCTCGTTTACAACTGAGCGCACGGCATATCGCTGTAGCCGGTAAGCCACGGACAGATGTGGCAAAATTGACGATTATTTATCCCACCGCTGGTAGCTGCCCGATGACGGTTCCCCCGATTTGCCCCTCCTCGCTCTGCCGCGACACGGCAGCTGGCATGGTGTGCCGTGGCTGATCAGACCGGGCATATGCCACGCGGACCGGGACGCATCTTCAAGGCGGCGAAGTGGTCCTGGCAGGGCTTGAAGGCGGCGTGGCTGCACGAGTCCTCGTTCAGGCTGGAAGTGTGGCTGTTCGTGGTGCTGGCACCGGTGGCGATATGGCTGGGACAGACGCCGGTCGAACAGGTGCTGCTGATCGGTTCCATGTTGCTGGTCCTGGCCATGGAGCTGGCCAATTCCGCCATCGAGGCGGTGATCGAACGCTATGGCCCCGAGTATCACGTGCTGGCCGGGCGCGCCAAGGACATGGGCTCGGCGGCTGTATTCGTGCTGATGATGAATGTGCTGCTGTGCTGGGGACTGATCCTGGTGCCGCGCCTGCTCTGATTTCAAACCGACGCCGGGTGGCGTGGGTGTCTGGTTTTACTGAAGGATTTTTCACATGTCTTTAGAGTTTCTGGCCGACCCGAATGTATGGGTAACCCTGTTCATGCTCAGCGCACTGGAAATCGTGCTCGGCATCGACAACCTGGTGTTCATCTCCATCGCCGTCGGGCGCCTGCCCGAACACAAGCGCCCATTGGCGCGCCGTGTCGGCATCGCGGTGGCCTGTATCACCCGCATCATGCTGTTGATCTCGCTGGCCTATCTGGCGCACATGGAGAACAACCTGTTCACCGTGGCGGGCATGGGTATTTCCATCCGTGATCTGGTCCTGATCGTGGGTGGTCTGTTCCTGCTCTACAAGGGCATCAAGGAAATCCGCGAGCTGGTCAGCGGTGGCGAAGATGCAGACCCCACCACGACCAAGGCTTCGGCCGCATTCGGCATGGTGATCGCCCAGATCGCGGTGATCGATATCGTTTTCTCGCTGGACTCGGTGATCACTGCCGTCGGTATCGCCGATCACATTCCGGTCATGGTCTGTGCGGTGTTGCTGGCCGTGGCGGTGATGCTGCTGGCGGCCAACCCGCTGGGCCGCTTCATCGATGCCAACCCAACCGTGAAGCTGCTGGCGCTGGCCTTCATCCTGATGGTGGGTGCGGTGCTGGTGCTTGATGGCCTGGATGTGCATGTGCCCAAGCCGTACATCTACGCGGCGATGGGCTTCTCGGTGCTGGTGGAATGGCTGAACCTGCTGATGCGTCGCAACGCCAAGGCGCACCACATCCCGGGTTCGGACAACTGGTAAGCGTGCAGCGGGCCGGCATTGTCGGCCGCTGACAGGACGCGAAGGGCCGGCTCTGCCGGCCCTTTGTCTTTTGTAGCCCGGGTAAGCGCAGCGCACCCGGGAGGTGGAGTGCCTGTTGTTATTCCTGGCTCGCGGCGGCGATCCCGGGTGCGCCGTGCTTACCCGGGCTACGCAGTGCTCCGGCCGACGACCCGGTCCGCAGGGGGGAGGCGCTGACGTCGTTGCGTCTTTGCAGACCTTGAACAGGCAACGTGGCATGCTCGGCACTCCTGCCACCTAGGGCCCGACCCATGCGCCAGTACCTTCGCCTGATGTTGCTTGTCATCGCGGTGATTTCCATTTCCGGCTGTGGCTACAACGCCATCCAGCAGAAGGACGAGGCGGTCAAGGCCGGTTGGTCCGAGGTGGTCAACCAATACAAGCGCCGTGCCGACCTGATCCCCAATCTGGTCAATACCGTGCAGGGCTATGCCCAGCAGGAACGCCAGGTGTTGACCGAGGTCACCAACGCCCGCGCCAAGGTGGGCCAGATCCAAGTCAATGCGGACGACGCCGATTCACTCAAGCAGTTCCAGCAGGCCCAGGGCGAGCTGGGCAGCGCGCTGTCGCGGTTGCTGGTGGTCAGCGAGAACTACCCGACGCTGAAGTCGGACCAGAACTTCCGTGACCTGCAGGCACAGCTGGAAGGCACCGAGAACCGCATCACCGTGGCCCGCGGCCGCTACATCCAGCTGGTGCAGGACTACAACACCTATATCCGCTCGTTCCCGCAGGTGATCACCGCCAAGATGTTCGGCTACGCGGCCAAGCCCAACTTCACCGTCGACAACGAGGCGCAGATCGCGCAGCCGCCGGCCGTGAATTTCGGCACCCAACCGGCCGCGCCGCAGCAGACCCCGCCGCAGCCCGCACCGGCACAGTGAGCCCGCTGCGTTGAACGCGCTGCTGCCACGGCTATGGCTGTTGCTGGTCTTGCTGGGCCTGGGTTTGCCCGGGACCTTGCTGGCCCAGCAATTGGCGCCGATCCCGCCGCTGGATTCGCCGGTGGTCGATACCACCGGCACCCTCGATGCGGCGCAGAAGCAGGCGCTGGAGCAGCAGGCACTGGCCCTGCAGCAGCGCAAGGGTGCACAGCTGCAGGTGCTGATCGTGCCGACGACGCAGCCGGAGGACATCGCCCAGTACAGCACGCGGGTCTTCGACCAATGGGCGATTGGTCGCAAGGGCGTGGATGATGCCGTGCTGCTACTGGTGGCCAAGGACGACCGGCGGGTGCGGATCGAGCCTGGCTATGGTTTGGAAGGCGCCATCCCCGATGCCATCGCCAACCGGGTGATCCAGGAATACCTGGTGCCGCATTTCCGCCAGAACGACTACGCCGGTGGCATTACTGCTGCCAGCGGGGTGCTGGTGAAGATCATTGATGGCGAGGGGTTGCCGGAGCCGGTGAGCAGCAACCGCGGAGGTGGTGGCGGCGGTGACTCGAACTTTTTCTTCGCTGTCATGCTGGGCGTGTTCGCGTCCGCCATCATGCGCGCGTTGCTGTCAAAGCTGCCCCGGCCGGTACGCGGCCTGGTCGCTGGCCTGATTGCCGGTGCTGCGGGCTGGCTGCTGCTGTCCATGCTTGGCGGCGGTATTGCTGCGCTGGTGGCGTTCTTCCTGTCACTGGGCAAGGCCTCGCCGGGCGGCTTTGCCCGTGGCGGCGGTTGGGGCGGTGGCGGCTTCGGCGGTGGTGGATTTGGTGGCGGCGGCGGCTTCGGCGGCGGTGGAGGCGGCTGGGGGGGCGGCGGTGGACGTTCAGGAGGCGGTGGCGCCTCGGGGAGCTGGTGATGCGCTGGTTACGCCATCTGTTTGCGCCGGCGGCGCAGTCTGCCTTTCCTCCCGCCAGCCTGGATCGCATTGCCCAGGCTATTGCCGAGGGTGAACGCCGGCACGGTGGGCAGGTGATGTTTGCGGTCGAGTCGGACCTCTCGCTGGGCATGCTGTGGCAGGGGGTTACCGCCCGCCAGCGCGCCGAACATGCCTTTGCCGTGCTGCGCACCTGGGATACACAGGCCAACAACGGCGTACTGATCTATCTGCTGCTGGCCGACCACGCCATCGAGATCGTGGCCGATCGTGGCCTGCGCGTGCTCGTGGATCAGACGCAGTGGCAGCAGGTGTGCGATCACCTGCGCCAGCAGCTGAACGAACAGGGGCGCGAAGCCGCGGTGTTGGCGGCGGTGGCCGAGGTCTCGCAATTGCTGGCGGCCCACTTCCCGCCTGACCCTGCGGGGCGCAGCGCCAACGAGTTGCCTGATCGGCCGCAGCTGCTTGGCTGAACCAGCTTGAGTAGCCGGGGTGCTGCCCCGAGAATAGGAGTTCGTTAGCTTGGCAGTGTCTACATGATCTATCTCCACGACATCGACCCCATCGCCTTCTCGCTGGGGCCGATCAAGGTGCACTGGTACGGCATCATGTACCTGCTGGGTTTCGCCGCCGCCTGGTGGCTGGGACGCAGCCGCATCCTCGCCGGGCGCCTGCCGGGCGTGGGCATGAACGGTTTTTCCGACCTGCTGTTCTACGCCATGCTGGGCGTGGTGCTGGGCGGGCGTATCGGCTACATGCTGTTCTATGCCACTGCCGAGTTCCTGCACAACCCGTTGATTCTGTTGCGGGTATGGGAAGGTGGCATGAGTTTCCACGGCGGCCTGCTGGGTGTGCTGATTGCCGGTGCCTGGTGGACGCGCAAGCACAAGCTGCATTTCTTCGACACGATCGATTTCGTCGCGCCGCTGGTGCCGTTGGGCCTGGGTCTGGGCCGGCTGGGCAACTTCGTGGGCGGGGAGCTGTTCGGCAAGTTCACCAACGCTGGCTGGGGCGTGATCTTTCCGCATGCACCGCTGAAGGATATTCCGGCGGGCCTGCCCAGCATGCAGCAACTGATGTCGGCCGCGCAGATCCAGCAGGATTACGCCGCGGGCCTGCTGACCCAGTACGCGCGCCATCCTTCGCAGTTGTATGAAGCATTGCTGGAAGGCCTGGTGATGTTCGTGGTGCTGTGGTTCTACTCGATGAAGCCGCGCCCGCGTTACGCCGTGTCCGGCCTGTTCGCGCTGATGTATGGCAGCTTCCGCTTCCTGGTTGAGTTCGTCCGCATGCCCGACAACGGCGTGTATGTCGCGTTTGACTGGTTGACCCGTGGCCAGATCCTGAGCTTGCCGTTGATCGTGCTGGGCTTGGTCTTGCTGGCAATGTCGCGCCGCGCGCCGGTGTTGCAGCCGGTGCTTCCACTGGATGAAAAGGCATGAAGCAATATCTGGATCTGCTGCAGCATGTGATGGAGCACGGAACCGAGAAGTCGGACCGCACCGGCACTGGCACGCGCAGCGTGTTTGGTTGGCAGATGCGCTTCGACCTCAACCAGGGCTTCCCGCTGGTCACCACCAAGAAGCTGCACCTGCGCTCGATCATCCATGAGCTGCTGTGGTTCCTGAAGGGCGATACCAATATCGGCTACCTGAAAGACAACAAGGTCAATATCTGGGACGAGTGGGCCGACGCCAATGGCGATCTCGGTCCGGTCTACGGCAAGCAGTGGCGCAGCTGGGCCACCGCCGATGGCCGCGAGATCGACCAGATGCAATGGCTGGTGGAAGAGATAAAGCGCAACCCGGATTCGCGGCGGCTGGTGGTCAGCGCCTGGAATGTGGGTGAGTTGTCGCAGATGGCCTTGATGCCCTGCCACAACCTGTTCCAGTTCTACGTGGTCGACGGCAAGCTCAGCTGCCAGTTGTACCAGCGCAGCGGTGACATCTTCCTCGGCGTGCCGTTTAACATCGCCAGCTATGCCTTGCTGACGCATATGGTGGCGCAGGCCACCGGCTTGGGCGTGGGTGATTTCGTGCACACGCTGGGCGATGCGCATATCTATTCCAACCACTACGAACAGGCGCGCGAACAGCTGTCACGCACGCCGCGCGCGCTGCCCAAATTGTGGTTGAACCCGGACGTGACCGACCTGTTCGGCTTCCAGTTCGATGACATCCGCATCGATGGTTACGACCCGCATCCGGCCATCAAGGCGCCGGTGGCGGTATGAATTCGGGGACGGCGATCGGGATTGGGGACGAGCGGGATGTGCAGGAGAAAAATGCGGCAGCACCTGCATCCCCAATCTCCAATCCCCAATTCCGGCTGTCGATGATCGCTGCGTTGGATCGCAATCATGGCATCGGCCATGAAAACGCGATGCCGTGGCATCTGCCGGATGACTTCAAGCACTTCAAGGCGCTGACCCTGGGCAAGCCGATCCTGATGGGGCGCAAGACCGCGCAGTCGCTGGGGCGTGCGCTGCCGGGGCGAACCAACCTGGTGCTGACCCGCAGCGGGCAGGTGCCGTTTACCGGCATGCGGGCGGTGGCTTCGCTGGATGAGGCGCGCGCGATTGCAGTCGGCGAAGGTGCTGAAGAGTTGTGCGTGATCGGCGGCGGCGAGATCTATCGCTTGCTGATGGATCAGGCCACCGATCTGTACCTGACCTTGGTGGATGCCGAGGTGGTGGCTGATACGCATTTTCCGGAGGTTGATCCGGCGTTGTGGCGTGAGCTGGACAGCCAAGTGCATGCAGCGGATGAGCGGCATGCGTTTTCTTTCCGTTTTGTGCACTACGTGCGCATTTGAGAAGTGCGTGATGCCGGTCGCTTCGGCGGGCTGGTCGCTGACTAGTGGGAAATGCTGAGCAGCAGCTTTACCGACAGCGTGCTCATTACCAGTCCGATCAGGAGATCCAGAATGCGCCACGCGCGCGGATTGGCAAACACCGGCGCCAGTAACCGCGCGCCATAGCCCAGCGCAAAAAAGAATACGAACGAAGCAGTGATCGCACCTGCGCCGAAATGGAAGCGCTCAGCACCGTAGCTGGCCGAAATGGAGCCCAGCAGGACTACCGTGTCGAGATAGACATGCGGATTGAGCCAGGTGAAAGCAAGACAGGTGAGAAGCGTGGCTTTCACGCCTGGCGCGCTTGTTTCGGCGGGGTTGAGGGATGCCCCATGTCGGAAGGCAGAGTAGAAGCTTCTGCCTGCGTAGAATGCAAGGAATGTGGCCCCAAGCAAGCTCATGACCGTTGCTATCCAAGGTGCCTTGTTGATGATGGTGCCGAACCCGACGATGCCAAATGAAACAAGGGCGGCATCGGACAATGCACATGCAAGGCTGACTGCAAAGACGTGTCTTCTTTGCAAGCCCTGCCGCAGGACAAACGCGTTCTGGGCGCCAATCGCCGCAATCAGACTGAGGCCAAGAAGAAAGCCGGATAGTAGTGCATTCATGGATTGGAGGCCTGACCCAGGTCGCGATCGGTTGGTGTTTCTGTTTTGTTGAAAAATGTTCCCGTACCCAGGTGATTTGCCCGGTAATCGCTGTCTTCCATCAGTCGGTCATGGCAGTGACGGAAATGCTCCACCGGCACCCCCGGGAAAAGGTGGTGCACCAGGTGGTAAGAGTCGTTCCTTGGGAAAAATATGAGCCTGGACAGTAGCGAGGCCCTCATGTTTCTTGAGCGCCATATCTCGCCTTTGTTGGCGAGCAATCCTCCATGATCGATGCAATCGGTCCAGTAATTCAGGGCCGGATGGATCCAGGCAAACGGAATAATGACGAAGACCATGGCTGCTGCGAATGAGTTGAACGCAAAGAAAGCTACTGCATAGAGGATCATGGCTTTCATGGCGGCGTAGCGGAAACCGTCATTCAGTGACAGATCGAACTGCAGGTATCTGCGTAGATGCAAGCCAAGCATGGGCGTGACCGCGTGGCGAATGAGGGTCTTGGCTGTCATCGGTTCTTCAAGGTGGTATTCCTTGATGTTGCGGAAGTCCAGGTCTTGCGCGTACTGGCCCAGATAGGCGTGATGTGTACGGTGTTCCAGCCGATACGCGCGGAACGATTTCATCAGGATCGCTGACGCCACGCAGCCATAGATGGTGTTCCACTTTTTCGAATGCGTGAATGAGGCGTGGCTGCATTCATGGACGATGTTGTTGATGCCTCTGAGCCGGGTTGCGATGAAAGCCGATAGTGCCGCGGCGGTGCCCAGAGCTAGAGGTGTGGATGCGCAGAGTGAAAGAGTGCCCGCGACGATACCGCTGATGATCAAGAACAGGTAGACGAGCAGGGTGATTCCCGCGCGCATTGGGGATTTCTTTGCGAGCGGGCGGAACATGGGGGCATACTTTTTCCTGATTTCCTTGGTGAGGTCGTTCTTCACTTTTCAGCTGCCTTTTTTGGAAAGTGATGCTTTCCGAAGGTGTGCTTTCCTTTGCCAATGCCATGGGGCGTCACCCAGAGCACGTAGGTAGGAAGTCGTCCTTCGCCGTGCTTGAGGTATCAGCATCGACGAGGAAGCTCTTATGTGCGAGTCATTGAGTGCCATGCGCTGGAGTAGGCATGGCGCCCTGAAGTCAGCCGGAAATGTCTGACCATCCTGCGCTGGCAGGTATTGAATGGGTGGGTGCCCAAATTTCTCATACTGGGCAGCGCTGGCTGTTCCCGCGTTGCGCGAGAATGCAGGTGGGCGAATCTCCGGAAAGATGTTGATGAAAACTGATTGATACGCCGATGGTAGGCACTGAGTGCCGGACTGCAGTACCTCAGTTCTGCATCCGGTAATGCCCGATGATCGTGTGCCGGAACAGCAAGTCCTGCTCCTGCGTGCCCTGCGCGATGTTGTGCAGTACCAGCGGCGTGCCATCGGCCAGGCGCCGATCCGAAACGATCCCCACGTGCAGCAGGCCGTTGCCATTGAGCTTCCAGGCCACGATGTCGCCTGCGGCGTAATCGTCTGCGCGTGTGCTGATCGGCAGTTCCCAGCCTTGGCGCTGGAACCAGCGCATCTGGTTCGGTACGCGGCGGTGGTCGATGTTCCTGTCGGGGCGCGACAGCCCCCACAACTGCGGATAGGCGGCGAAATTCCCACGCATGTCATCGTGGATGCGCTGCTGTAGATCCAGCTGCTGCGTGCGCAGCGCGCGGATCACCACATCGGTGCAGACGCCGCGATCCGGCGGCGGGTCACCGTTGGGATAGGACAGGGAAAAATACGACGGGTCGTAGTGGGTGGTTATTCCGATCTGCGTGCGGGCGGCCGCAACCAGCGGCGGCGAAGCGCGCGACAGCGCTGCCGGTTCGGGCGAGGGGTGTGTTTGCGGGGTAGCGTGGTTGCCTTCGCTTTGCGGGCGGCAGGCAGCAAGCAATGCGGTGGCCATCAGCAGCAAGGCTGATGGCCAGCGACTCACGCGGCAGGTCCGTTGCTGTCGGGCGAGGGCGCGCCGTTGTTGCCGTTCCTGCCACGTGGGCGGTGGCGACGCGGTCGGCGGCGCTGCTCGCCGCTGCGCTCGGGGCGCGCTGCTTCCGGCTTGGCGTCCGTTTTCGCTTCTGTGCGTGGCTTGCGCGGCGGATGCTGGCCTGGCACCGGTGCCGGCACATCGCGGCCGGGGACCTGCACGATGCGCAGGTCGTCACTGTCCAACTGCAAAGCCGTGAGCTTGCCCCCCCACACTGCGCCGGTGTCGATGGCGTGCACGCCCTGGGTGATGGTCAGGCCCAGCGCCGACCAATGGCCGCAGACCATCTTCAGTTCACGCTCGACCCGCCCCGGTACTTCGAACCACGGATACATGCCCTGCGGCTGGGTGCCGGGCGTGCCCTTGTCTTCCATGCCGATGCGCCCACTCGGGGTGCAGTAGCGCATGCGGGTGAAGATGTTGATGATGGCGCGCGAACGGTCGTAGCCACTCAGGCCCGGCGACCAGGCCGGCTTGTCGCCATACATGTTGCGGAACAGCTTGCGGTAGCCATTGCCATGCAGCTGCTGCTCGACTTCGCGGGCGTGCTTCTCGGCCAGCGCCACGGTCCACTTCGGCGCCAGCCCGGCATGGAACATCATCCAGCCGAGCTCGCGGTCCACGTGTACCAGCTTCTGCAGGCGCAGCCAGTCCAGCAGCACATCGCGGTCCTCGGCCAACACGATGCGCTGCAGGTCAGGGTTGACCTTGCGTTGCTCCTCTTCACTGCGGGCGCCAACGGCCAGCAACGAGAGGTCATGGTTGCCGAGCACGGTGATGCTGTGCTCCCGCAATGAGTGCACCAGCCGCAGTGTCTCCAGCGACTGGCCGCCACGGTTGACCAGGTCGCCGGCAAACCACAGTTTGTCCGCGGCAGGGTCGAAGTTGATCTTCTCCAGCAAGCGCTGGGTGACGTCGTAGCAGCCCTGCAGGTCGCCGATTGCCCAGGTCGCCATCAGTGCAGCGTCCTGGGAATGGCGAGTACGAACGGCGCGATCGGCGCGGAAAACTCGGTACCGTCGTCGGCAAGCATGTCGTAGTGGCCCTGCATGGTGCCGTGCTCGGTGCCGAGCATCACCCCGGAGGTGTAACGGAACTCTTCGCCGGGGCGCAGCCTTGGCTGTTCGCCGACGACGCCGTCGCCGTCCACGTGCTCGACCCGGCCTGCGCCGTCGGTGATGCGCCAGTGGCGGCTGATCAGGCGGGCCGGGACAGTGCCGCGGTTTTGGATGCGGATCGTGTAGGCGAACGCAAAGCGCCCGTCTTCAGGGGCCGACTGGTCGTCGATGAAACGAGGCGAGACCTCGATCTCGATCGCGTAGTGGCGGGTGTCTTCCATGGGGGGAGTGTAAGCAAAAGCAGGTGATCGGGTTGCGTGGATGTCGCGTTCAGTCACGCGGCAGGTTGGCAAGCCTGATGAAATCGGCAACTTCCAGTTGTTCGGCGCGGGCATCGCTGCGTACGTCGGCCGCTTCGAACTGCGCTTGGTCGATGACGCCATTGAGTGCATTGCGCAGTGTCTTGCGACGCTGGCCGAAGGCGGCTCGCACCACGTCGGCAAAACGCTTGCGGTCGTTGATGCCTACCGTGGCCGGATCGCGCGGGATCAGCCGGACCACGGCCGAATCCACTTTCGGCGGCGGCCGGAAAGCGCCCGGCGGCACCACGAACAGCGACCTGACCTCGCAGAATGCCTGCAGCATCACGCTCAGGCGGCCATAAACCTTGCTGCCAGGGCCGGCAGCCATGCGGTCGACCACTTCCTTCTGCAGCATGAAGGTCATGTCCGAGATCGCGGCAGCGTGGTCCAGCGCATGGAACAGGATCGGCGAGGAGATGTTGTAGGGCAGGTTGCCAACCAGGCGGATCTTGCTGCCGGCTGCCAGTTCGGTGAAATCAACGCGCAGCACGTCGCTGTGAACGATGGTCAGCTCGCCCAGCGGGGCGGCGGCCTCGGTCAGCGGCACGATCAGGTCGCGATCGAACTCGATCACGGTCAGCTTGGGGTGGCGGCGCAGCAGCGGGAAGGTGATGGCGCCCTGGCCCGGGCCGATCTCGACCAGGCGGTCGCCATCCTTCGGATCGACCGCCATCACGATCTTCTCGACGTAGTACTTGTCGGCCAGGAAGTGCTGGCCAAGCTGCTTTTTCGCCGGGGCGGTGAAGCCGGTGCGCGGGGAGTGTTCGGAATTCATTGGCTCATTTTACGTTGTGCAGCCAGTTGGGCGCACAGTGCGGTGGCGGCAAACAGGCTGGAAGGGTCAGCCAGGCCCTTGCCGGCGAGGTCCAGGGCGGTGCCATGGTCCACCGCGACGCGCGGGTAGGGCAGGCCCAGGGTGATGTTGGTGGCCTGCTCGAAACCGCTGTACTTGAGTACCGGCAGGCCCTGGTCGTGGTACATCGCCAGCACCGCATCGAACCCGGCCAGCTTGGCTGGCAGGAAGGCGGTGTCCGCGGGCAACGGGCCGATCAGGTGCATCCCCTCGCCACGCAACTGCTCCAGCAGCGGAATGATCAGGTCGAGTTCTTCACGGCCCAGGTGGCCATCTTCGCCGGCATGCGGGTTGAGCCCGAGTACGGCGATGCGGGGCGCGGCCAGGCCGAAGTCACGCTGCAGGGCGGTGTGGACGGTGCCCAGGACCTTGCGCAGACCGCTCGTGGTGATGGCATCGGCAACCTCCCGCAACGGCAGGTGGGTAGTGGCCAACGCCACGCGCACGATGTCATTGGCCAGCATCATCACCACTTCGACCCCGGCCTGGTTGGCCAACAACTCGGTGGTGCCGCTATAGGCGATGCCGCCCTGGTTGATCACGGCCTTGTGCACCGGGCCCGTGACCACGCCATCAAGGCCGCCATCAAGGCCGCCATCCAGGCAGGCTTGGCCAGCGCCGAGCAACGCATCGATCACCGCCCGCGCATTGCGCGGATCTGCCTGGCCGAAGTGCGAGGGGACGGCATTGCGGATTTCGCGCAGCCGCAGGTCGCCGGGTTGGCGGGCGTCAACGTGTTCGGGTAGCAGGCGCAGTGGCAGGTTCAACGCAGCGGCGGCGGCCTGCAGCGTATCCGGGTCTGCAAACGCCAACAGCCGGCAGTCACTGCGCGGCTGTTGGGCAAGACGAATGCAAAGTTCCGGGCCGATCCCGGAGGGCTCGCCCGGGATCAGAGCGAGCTGGGGAATCATCGGTCAGGGCTTGGCCGGTTCGGCCGGCGTGGTTGCAGTCTCGGCGTTGCCCTCGGCACGGTCGCCGCTGCGGAAGCTGACGTAGGCTTCGCCGCGAAGCTCCTGCAGGAAACGGTTGTACTCGTCGTCCAGCTTGCGGCGGCCGATCTGTTCACGGATCTGGGCACGCTTGTTGTTGTCGCTGACGTCGGTCTGACGGGTGGCCACGCGCTGCACGATATGCCAGCCGGCATCGGTACGGAACGGGGTGCCTACGCCGTCGTCGGCCAGGCCTTCGACCTGCTTGCCGAAGTCGGGACCAAACGCATCGGCCGGGAACCAACCCAGGTCGCCACCCTGGCCGCGGCTGTTGGCGTCGTCCGAGGACTCCTTGGCAACGGCCTGGAAATCGGCACCACCGGCAATGCGGGCACGCAAGGTGTCGATCTTGGCCTTTGCGGCGGCATCATCCACCTGGTCGGTGACCCGCACCAGGATGTGACGGGCGTGGTATTCGGTGACCTTCTGGCCATCACCACCACCGGCGCCGGCATCACGCACTTCCACCAGCTTCAGCAGCTGGAAGCCGCTCGGACCACGGATCGGGCCCAGTACGTCGCCGGCCTTCATGCTCTTGATCTGGTTGGCGAACGCGTTGGGGATTTCATCGGCACTGCGCCAGCCCAGGTCGCCGCCTTCCAGCGCGTTGGGGCTGTCCGAATAACGGACGGCGGCAGCGGAGAAATCCAGCTCGCCCTTGTCCAGCAAACCCTTGACGCCATCGACCTTGCTCTGGCCGGTCGCGATCTGCTCGGCGCTGGCGCCCTCGGGCAGTGCGATCAGGATGTGGGCCAGGTGGAACTGCGTGCCGCCGGTGTTCTGCTGGGCCAGGGCTGCGTCAACTTCGCCCTCGCTCACGCTGATGCGGCTCTGCGCGAAGCTCTGGCGCAGGCGCTGGGTAACGACTTCCTCGCGCACGGAATTGCGGAAATCGGAGAAGCCGATGCCGTCCTGGGCCAGGCGCTGGCGCAGGCCATCGACCGTGGTGCCGTTCTGCTGGGCGATGCTGTTGATCGCCTGGTTCAGCTCTTCGTCGCTGACCCGGATGCCACTGCCGTCGGCACGTGCCACCTGCAGCTTGACCAGTACAAGGCGTTCCAGCACCTGGCGCTCCAGCACCGCTTGCGGCGGCAGCTGGGCTTCGCGGCCGGCGTACTGGGTCTTGATGTTGTTGACCGCGCGCTCCAGCTCACTCTGCAGGATCACGTCCTCATCGACGATGGCGGCGATGCGGTCCAACGGCTGGCTCTGCTGGGCAAAGGCCGGGGTGGCAACACCAGAAAACGCCAGCAAGGTGGCGAGGACAGCGGGAAGGGTCTTGGTCATGGAATCAGGTTGGGATCGTAGTCGTCATCGCTCGCCTCGATGTTGCTCGGGGGAACGAGGTACAGGTCGTCGCGGTTGTAGCCGAGAATAGCACGGCGCAAGGTGCGGTCCGTGTCCTGGCCAAAGGAGCTCAGGCCCTTGAGCTCGAACTCAACCTGGAAGGAGTTGTTCAGGTCGCCATCGCGGTTGCGCACATAGCGGCGGGCCAGGGCGCGTACGGTCAGGCAGCAGCTGTCCCACTGCACGCCGCCGATGATTTCCAGTGGCTTGCTGTCCTTGATGGAGTAGTAGTACCGGCCCACCACGCTCCAGCGCGGATTGATCGGGTACAGGAAGGACAGGTCGGCCTGCTCAAGCTGGTCGTTACCGTTGTTGGGGTTGCGACGGTAACGGTAGGCAAGGTTGACCACGCCATCCTGCGGCATCAGGTAGCGTGCGCGGATGCTGGCCAGGTCTTCCTTGCGGTACTTCGGGTTCCACTGATACGTGGAGCCCAGCGTCCAGCGATCGGTGATGGCCCAGTTGACGTCCGCCACCCAGGCGGATTTGCCCTGCTCGACCGGAGCCTCGCGGTTGTTCAGGGTGACCAGGGAGTCTTCGAAATAGGTGATCTGGCCGATGCTGGCCGACAGCTTCTCGCGGCCGTCTTCCTGGCGGATCAGGCGCGTGGTCAGTGCGGTGGTCAACTGATTGGCGTCATTCTGACGGTCAGCGCCCGAATAGCGAGAGTCGCGGAACAGCTGGCCCCAGCTGAAAGTGAAGGCGCGGGTATCAAACAACGGGATTGCCGACTGGTCGCGGTAGGGCGTGTTCAGATAGAACACCCGCGGTTCCAGTGTCTGCAGGAAGGATTTGCCCTTGATGCTGGTTTCGCGATCGAAGAACAGCCCGGCATCGATGGTGGTGATCGGCAGGCTGCGGGTGGGGGTGCGGTCGCCCCCCAGGCCGGCAGCAAGTTCACGGTCCAACTGGTAGGCGGTGTAGCGCCAGGCCAAGGTCGGGGTGATGTACCAGGAGGCGCCGCCCAACGGCATGGAGATGTAAGGCTTGATGTCCAGGCGCGAACCGCCCGGTTTCTCAGTCACCACGCCGTTGCGAACGTACTCGCCATCATCGTCGATGCGCTTGCCGTGGATGTCATCATGGGTGAAACGTACCGCTTCGGCATATACGCCTGCCTCGAACCAACGGCCGAAATCTTCTTCCCAGGTCGCGAACAGGCGGGGTTCGCGGTTGTAGGGCAGGGCGGCTTCGGTCAGCGTGTAATCGGTGAGCTGGGCGTGATCGGCCATCAGCCCCGCGGTCCAGCTGCGACCGGTGCCGTAGATGCCTGCCGTGCTCTTGATGTTGGAGGAGGTGATACCCAGAAGACGGCTGGAAAAGTCTTCGGTATAGCGTTCGTCGCTGACCCAGTTGATGTTGGCGCGCGCCTGCCAGTTCTTGTTCAGGTTGTGGTGGCCCCGATACATGACCTGGCCGCGGTCCTTGTCGCGCAGCGAATCGTTTGGAAGATAGCTGGTGGTGAGCTCACCGCGGCCACTGCCATATAGATAGCGGAACTCGTTTTCCAGCATCAGCCCGCGCTTGCTCATGTAGCGCGGGGTCAGGGTGTCGTCGAAATTGGGCGCCAGATTGAAGTAAATCGGCTGCGCATAATCGAAGCCATTGCGCCCGGACATGCTGAGCTTGGGAAACAGCAGGCCGGTCTGGCGGCGGTCGTCGATCGGGAACTTGAAGTACGGGGCGTACAGCACCGGGACCTTGCCGATGCGCAGCACGGCATTGCGTGCAGTGCCGAAGCCTTCCTCGTTGTCCACGTCGATCTGCGGCGCGATCAGCTTCCACAGCGGCTGCGAAGGGTCACAAGTGGTGTAGGTGGAATGATGCATCTGGCCGACCGAACCCTGCAGGTCGATCGATTCCGCGCCACCGTTGCCACGACGCGAGACCAGTTGGTACTTGATGTTGCTGATCTTGTGCGCGTCCGATTCCTGGTTGCCCTCGGCCCGCTCCGCAACCACGCGGATGGAGGAGTCCGAATAGCGGACATTGCCCTCGGCGATGTAGTTGCCGGTTTCGGTGTCGATGCGCAGGTTGTCGGTGCCCATGAACTGGTCACCGCGCTTCAGGATCACGTTGCCCTGGTACTGGGGCACGGTGCTGGTCCCGCTGAGCTCGTTGCCCTCGACCTCGGTCGGGAGCTGTTCGCGCGGGGTGGTCGCATTGGGATCGGGTGGCGGGGCCTCGTCAAAGGCCGGCAGCGAGTCGGTAACCGGGCACAAGCCCCAGTTCACCGGCTTGTCACCCGCCCACGCCGGCAGGCAGATGGCAATACCCAAGGGAAGAGGTAGCAGGCGGAAGGCTCGGCGCACGCGGTTCAGATTCAGGGAAAACGGTCGCTAGCTTGCCGCATCACCTGCATGGGGGCAATGAAGACGCGCCCCTGGAGCCGGGTTGGGTTCATCCGTCAGGCGGTTGCCAGCAGCGCCTGGACATGGGCGACACTGCATTCGCGCAGGGCCTGCAGGTCATAGCCGCCCTCCAGCATTGACACCACGCGGCCGCTGCAATGGCGCTGGGCCAGCTTGACCAGTTCGGTGGTGAGCCAGCCGAAATCCTCGGTTTCAACCATCAGGTCGGCTTGTGGATCGCGCATATGGGCGTCGAATCCGGCCGAGATGAACAACAGCTGGGGCCGGAAGGCCTCGATCTGCGGCAGCATCTCGTCGGCCCAGGTATTGCGGAAGCGGAACCCGCCGCTGCCCGGCGGCAGCAGGATGTTGCAGATATTGCCGACGCCGCGTTCGCGCATGCTGCCGGAAAACGGGAACAGCCCTGACTGGTGGCTGCTGTAGTAGGCCACCTGCGGGTCGGTTTCGAAGATGGCCTGGGTGCCGTTGCCATGGTGGACGTCGAAATCGACGATGGCCACCCGCTCCAGGCCGTACTTGTCGCGGGCATAGGCAGCGGCCACGGCGATGTTGTTGAACAGACAGAAGCCCATCGCGGTATCGGCGGTGGCGTGGTGCCCCGGTGGTCGTACCGCACAGAACACGTGTTGGTTGCCGTCTTCCAGCATTACCGCATCCACCGCGGCTACACCGGCCCCGGCAGCGTGCAGGGCGGCGCTGGCCGAGCCGGGCGAGGTGAAGGTGTCCAGGTCGATGCGCCGCAGGGGCGCGGTCTGCGCCTGCAGCATGGCGTCGATCAGCTCGCGGGTATGTACCCGCGCCAGCTCACCGAGCTTGGCAGGCGGGGCGTTACGCCACTCCAACTGGTCCGGAAATTCGGCACGCAGGGCTGAAATGACGGCGTGCAGGCGCTCCGGCGACTCGGGGTGGTCGATACCGGGATCGTGTTCAAGGCAGGCGGGGTGGGTGAATACCAGCATGGCCGCACTGTAACCGGCGACGCCGCGCAATGCGCGGCGTCGTATGGAAGGAAGGGATCAGCCGTGGCGGCGTTCGTGGTTCCACAGTACTTCGCCATGGCCATCGGCCCGAGCGAGTACGCGTGACAGCACGAACAGCAGGTCCGACAAGCGATTCAGATAGCGCACCGCTTCGGCGCGGATATCCTCGACCCGTGCCAGGGCCACGGTTTCGCGCTCGGCCCGGCGCACGATGGTGCGGGCCAGGTGGCAGCGCGCCGCACCCTCACCGCCGGCTGGCAGGATGAAATCCTTCAGCGGCGGCAGGTCGTCGTTGTAACGGTCCAGGTGCTGCTCCAGCGCGTCGATGTCGGCGGCATGGATGGCCGCATGGCCGGGGATGCACAGCTCGCCGCCCAGGTCGAACAGCTGGTGCTGGATGGTGGTCAGCAGGTCGCGGATGTCCTGCGGCAGGTCCACCGCCAGCAGCACGCCGATGGCCGAGTTGGCCTCATCGACAGTGCCGTAGGCATTGACCCGCAGCGAATCCTTGCCGGTGCGGCTGCCGTCACCCAGGCCGGTGCTGCCATCGTCGCCGGTGCGGGTGTAGATCTTGGAGAGGCGGTTACCCATTGCTCGGCGCGCCCTTAGTGGGCAATACGGCCAGCGGCCGACTGCTTGCTGCTGGCTTCAACGGCAACCTGTACCAGCGCGGCGGCACCGATGTACATGGCGGCGGTCTGCATGTAGGGCAGCAGCCAGTCGCTGTAGTTCTTGGCCCAGCCGGCGAAGCTCGGCTCGGCGACCGAGGCACTGATCCAGTAGAAGCTGCCCTGCGCGATCAGGTGGCACAGCGCGACCGAACCAATCACGGTGGCAGCCAGCAGGCCCAGCGACTTGAGGCTGGCGCTGCGGTAGTAGCGACGCAGCAGCATGCCGCCGGCCCACATCGCGAAATAGGCCGGGACCAGCATCCAGTAGGCGGCCGAGACGCAGTAGTGCTCCCAGAAGCTCATGCCCTGGCTGGAAATCACCGCCCAGTCGACCACCACGGCCAGGCCCATCAACAGCGGGAACGCCCAGCGGGTCCAGTTGCGCAGGTAGAAACCACCGATGAAGAACACCGCCCACGATGCATCCGGGACCGGCGCGAAGTGGTTGATGCGGGTGCCGGCCATCAGCAGCACGAGCAGGGACAGGATGAAGGCACGTTGGGCGTTGGCGGTCATGGGTGGCGGTTTCCGTTAATCAGGCCGCCATTCTAGCCGCAGTGGGGGTGAACCTGCGGTTGCGCTGCGGCATGGGCCGGCGCAACCGCAGGGGTGATCCCCCGTATCATTGGCCCATGAGCAAGAACCATGACGTAGTGATCGTCGGTGGCGGGCTGGTCGGTGCCAGTCTGGCCATCGCACTGGACCGGCTGGGGCTGGACGTGGGCCTGGTCGAGGCGACCCCGGGCGGGGTGATGCCGGCGGTTTTCGACCAGCGCAACCTCAGCTTTGCCGCGGCCACGGTCAATGCCCTGACCGCGCTGGGGGTGATGCAGAAACTGTCCAACCCGGCCGGACCGATCCGCCGCATCCATGTCAGCCGCGCCGGCGATTTTGGCCGGGTGGTGATGCAGGCCAGCGATTACGGCCGTGAGGCCTTCGGCCAGGTGGTGGTGGCGCGCGATTTTGGCGAGGCGCTGGAAGCCCGGCTGGCCGAGCTGCAGCACCTGACCCGCTACCGCCCGGCCCGCTTTGTCGGCCTGGGCGCAAGCCGCGATGGCCGCCGGGAGCTGATCATTGCCGACGAGACCGGCGAACAACGCTTGCAGGCGCGGCTGGTGGTCGGCGCCGATGGCACCCGCAGTGCGGTACGCCAGACGCTGGGCATCGACGTCAGCGAGCACGATTACCAACAGACCTTGTTTGTGGCGCGGGTGCGCGCGGCGAAGGCACCGGATGGCAGCGCCTATGAGCGCTTCACCGATACCGGGCCCACTGCGCTCCTTCCACGCGGCGATCGCCATTACGGCGTAGTGCATGGTGTTGCCCGTGACCAGGCCGATGCGGTGATGGCGCTGGACGATGCCGCCTGGCTGGCGCGGCTGCAGGAGGCAGTCGGCTGGCGCGCTGGGCGACTGCTGGACAGCGGTCCACGCAGCGCCTACCCGCTGATCCAGGTGCTGGCGCAGAAGCTGGTGGGCGAGCGTGCGTTGCTGCTGGGCAATGCCGCGCAGACCATCCATCCGCTGGGCGCGCAGGGCTTCAACCTGGGCCTGCGTGACGCGTTGACCCTGGCTGAGCTGATTGAAGATGGCGCACAGGATGCGGGCAGCGATGCACTGCTGCAGGCCTATGTGGCACGGCGCGGGCCAGACCGCGAGCAGACCTTGGCGTTCTCCGACGGGCTTGCACGTCTCACCAGCAATGCCACGCCGCTGATACGGCCGCTGCGCAGCCTGGGTTTTGTTGCCGCGGCGCAGGCTCCGGCGCTGCAGTCCTTCCTGGTGGGGGGCGCGATGGGCTTCCGCGGCCAGGTGCCTGAACTGTGCAGGAGTGAAGCGCGATGAGCCGACGTGGGCAATGGGATGCGGTGATCGTGGGTGGCGGTGTCGTCGGTGCAGCCTGCGCGCTGGCCTTGGCCCAGGAGGGCCTGCAGGTAGCGATGGTGGAAGGTCGCGAGCCGCCACCGTGGTCGCCGCAGAAGCCGGACCTGCGGGTGTTCGCGTTTGCCGCAGACAATGCTGCGTTGCTGGATGCCTTGGGTGTCTGGAAACAGGTGGACCAGGCCCGCGCGCACGCCTATCGGCGCATGCGGGTGTGGGATGCCGCCGGTAGTGGCGAGTTGAGCTTCGATGCCGACACCTTGGGCCGCCGCGAGCTGGGTTGGATCGTCGAGAACGGCCTGCTGGTCGACCGTCTGTGGGCGGCATTGCCGGCGGCAGGCGTGCAGTTGTACTGCCCGGCCCGGGTGGAAGCGATGGAACAGGATGCGCAGGGCGTGCGCCTGCGCCTGGATGACGGACGCCGTGTCGACGCATCCATTGCGATTGCTGCTGACGGTGGCGAATCCACGCTGCGGACCCTGGCCGGTCTGGAGGTCAGTCGTCACGATTACGGTCAGCGCGGCGTGGTGGCGTATGTGGACAGCACCTTGCCGAACGAAGACACCGCCTGGCAGCGCTTCCTTGATACAGGCCCGCTGGCGGTGCTGCCCTTCGAGCGCAACCGCAGTTCCATCGTCTGGACCCTGCCGGAAGCAGAAGCCGAGCGCGTGCTGGCGCTGGATGAGGACAGCTTCAATCGTGAACTGACCAATGCCTTTGCCGGCCGTCTGGGGGAGATGCGGCTGGCGTCTGCGCGCGCTGCCTTCCCATTGCGTCGGCAGTTGGCCAAGGCCTATGTGGCGGGGCGCGTGCTGACCTTGGGCGACGCTGCGCATGTGGTGCATCCGCTGGCCGGGCAGGGCGTGAACCTCGGTTTGCGTGATGTGGCTGGGCTGCGTGATCTGGTGCGTGCGGCAAAGCAGCGGCGTCAGGATTGGAGTGCCCCGCATCGGCTGCAGCGCTGGGCGCGCACGCGCCGTAGCGAAAATACCGTGGCTGCTTACAGCTTCGATGCCATCAACAAGGTGTTCTCCAATGACGAGATGCACCTGACCCTGGCACGCGGTGCGCTGTTGGGTTTGGCAGGAAAGATGCCGCCGCTGATGTCGATGTTCTGGAAGCGCGCGTCTGGGTTGTAACCCAGACGCGTCCAGAGCAACGCGATCCTGTAGTGCCGAGCCATGCTCGGCTACGGGTAACGCCCTTGCCGAGCATGGCTCGGCACTACAGGTGATGCGTCAGCGCAACCAACCGGCCAACTGCTCGCGTGACAGCTTGCCGCGACGCGCGGTGTCCAATGCATTGAACTCATCTGCCAAGGCCGGGTTGGCCTGCGCTTCGTCGCGGCTGATAAAGCCGTCTCCATCCACATCCATTGCGTCGAAATCGATGCGGTAGTTGCCGATCACGCTGTCCGGCTGGATCGAGCGCACGGTGACCTGCGCCTGGTCGGTCGGCATCAGGATCTGGGTGGAATGGGTGACCTTGCCCGTGGACAGAGTTTGTTCGCGCACGTTCACAGGCGCGTCGCCCAGCGGCATGCTCTCCGCAGGTGCAGGGCGCTGCACGGTCTGCGCGATGGCAACGACAGGCAGCAGGCAGGCAAAGGCCAAGGGCAGGGTGAAACGTAGCGTGGGCATGGCACGACTCATCATTGACGGAAGCGGCCCCGCCGACGTGGTGGGGTGCCTGCGATGGTAGTGCGGCATGCCTGAACAGGCGAGCGCTCAGCCAGGAATGAAGGGGAACACCAGTTTGAGCAAGCCCTTCAGGCCGCCTTCGGCGGTGGAGCTGATGGCTTTGGCGCCCAGGCTGTTGAGCGCACGGCGCAGATCGTCCCAGCGCAACTGGGTGACATCCTTCTTCAACAGGTCGGCGACTTCCTCCGAGGCCGGTGCCAGCTTCTTCAAGGCGTCGAGCGTGGCCTGCGGATCGGGTTGCAGGTAGTTCCAGCGTTCGGCGATCTTGAGCAAGGTGTCGAAACGCACCGCCACCACTTCACGGTTGCGCTCGTATACCGGAATGGCACCGACATCGAGGATGGCCTGCTCGAAGCGCTGGGCATCGTCCGGGTGTTCGATGCGGATAGCGAGGAAGCCTTCCTTGCGGCTACGCTCGGTGACGTGCTTTGCCCCTGAACGCAGGTTGGCTTCGGTGAGTACCGCGGCGACGATGCGCTGCAGGGCTACGTCGCCTTCCTCCGGCACCAGGGCGCGCCAGCGCGCATAGCCATCACGGCGCAGGCCCTTGACCTTGGCGGGGGTGACCCGCAATTGCAGGGCCACCGCCGCATTGGAGTCGCTGCGGTTGACCGCACCATCGCGTTCGAGCAGCACGAAGATCAGCAGTTCCAGGTCACGCTTGGTCAGCGACTGGAAACCCTGCATCAGGGTCAGCCGCAGGAACTCGGTGCCGAAGCTGGCCGGGTCTTTCAGTTCGATGGTGTGCATTGCCTTCCTCCCAAGGCCTACAGCATGCCTGATATGGATTGCAGGAGCTGAGACGGCTTGCCTCAGGGTTTGGCCGATGGCTGCAACCCGTATTCACGCCCTGGCCGATCTGCCTGGAAGGTCTCCACCGCGCCGCGGTCCTGCAGGGTGACGAAGACCTGACGGCCATCGCTACCACCGAAGGCGACGTTGCTGGGCTTGCTGCCCTTGAGCGGAACTTCGCGCAGCAGCGCGCCTTCCGGCGACACCACCGCAATCAGCCCGGCGTCGTAGCGGGCGATGTAGAGATTGCCATCGGCATCGCAACGCATGCCGTCCATGCCGTGGTCATCGAAGCGGATCAGCAGGCGCTTGTTGGCAAGGCTTCCGTCGTCCGCGAGGTCGTAGGCCCAGACATTGCGTTGCACGCTTTCATTGACGTACAGGCGCTTGCCATCGGGGCTGACCTCGATGCCGTTGGTGGTGCCCATGCCGGATTCGAGCCGTTGTACCTTGCCATCGCGGTCGATGCGCCACAGCTGGCCTTGGTCGGTCTTGGTCCAGTTCGGGTCGCTGGCATAGAGCGAACCGTCGGGAGCAAGCGCGATGTCGTTGGGCTGATGGGCATCGGGCAGGTGGGCGAACACGCTGGCGCTGGTGCCGCCGGGTGCTACGCGCAGGATGTTGTGGCGTGCATAGTCGGCGATATACATCGTGCCATCAGCACCAAAGCGGATGCCGTTGCCGATGCTGCCTTCAGGCAGGGTGAGGAAGAGCGTCGCCTTGCCGTCTGCATCGACGCGGCCGATGGTGCCGTCCTTGCCGAAGTTGACGACATACAGTGCGCCGTCCGGGCCGCTGGCGGGGCCTTCGATGCCGGTGGTGAAGGTGCCATCGCTGACGTGGTCGCGGGCGATGAAGTCATCAGTGGCGATGGCGGCGCTGCTTACGGCGATGAGCGCAGAGGCGGCGATGCGGGCAAGGGGGATCTGGCGGGCGATGGCGGCGGCCTCCGTGTTGGTGGAAGCGGGAGTGTGCCAGAGGGTTGGGGGGGCGCGGAGGGTGGTTGCTTGGGCAACCTTGGGGCGACGCAGGTAGTGCCGAGCCATGCTCGGCAGAGGCTTTACCGGTAAGGCCCATGCCGAGCATGGCTCGGCACTACAGGGAGTCCCTTGGCTGGAAACGGTGGCAGAAGCTGCTGCCGCCCCAACCCCTCTCCCGTGAACGGGAGAGGGGCTTTAGGCAACAGCCTTATCGCCGCGGGGTCACAAACACCGTGATTTCCTCACGGTCGTGATACAGCTGCTTGGCACGGATGGTCAGCGGCTTGCCAGCCTTGTCGGCAAACAGGTCCAGGCACAGGCGGGTCTCATCCCAGCGCTTCTTCATCGGCAACTTCAGGTTGAAGATGGCGTGCTTGCACCAGCCTTCGCGCAGCCAGGTGGCCATGCGTTCGGCAACGCGGCGCGGCTGTTCGACCATGTCGCAGACCATCCAATCCAACCCCGTCTCCGGCTGCCAATGGAAGCCGTCGGCGCGCAGATGCTCGACCAGCCCCGTATCCAATACATGCTGCCGCAGCGGGCCGTTGTCGATGCTGCTGACGTGCACATGCTGGCGGGTCAAAACCCAGGTCCAACCACCCGGCGCTGCCCCCAGATCGGCTGCGCGCATGCCCGGTACCACGAGCGCCTCGCGCTCTTCCGGCGTCAGCAGCGTCATCAGCGCTTCTTCCAGCTTCAATGCCGAACGTGACGGCGCATCCGGCAACAGCTTCAAGCGCGGGATGCCGAGCAGCCAGGGCGCGCTGTCGCGGGTATCTGCCACGCAGACGAAGGCGTGCGTGCCATCCACAAACACCACGTGCAGGCGCGGCAGCTTGCCGTTGGGCTTGTCGGTGAGCAGGCCGGCCTTGCGCAAGGCCGGGCGCAGCGCATTGCCGAAGGCACGGGCCAGCCCGGCCAGTGGCTTGCCGGCGTCCGAATCGGGGTGCTCCACCCACAGGTCACCAAAGCGCTGCTGGCCTTCCAGCGCGGCAATGATCGGGGTGATGCGGTCGCTGGCATCGAGCTGCGGCAGTTCAGCCAGTACCCGCAGTTTCTGGCGGGCAAATATCAGCTCGCGCCAGGGCAGGCGCTGGTCCAGTGCTTCGGCCTCGTCGGTGACAAACACCACGTAGCCATCGTTGCGCTGGGTGCGGGCATAGCCGGCAATACCGGCCAAACCTGCCCGTTCGTTGAGTTCGCCGGCCAGTTCCGGTTCAAAGCCTTGGCGGCAGTAGCAGAGCAGGCCGGTCATGGAATTCCTTGGTGTGGAGCGGATTGGGTTCCTTCTCCCTGTTGGAGAAGAGCTTGTCCCCGCGAAGGCGGGGATGCACCGCAGGGGCGGATGAGGGTAGGTCACGGCTCGGTGGCAGAGAGCTTGAGGCCTGCCGGACCCTCACCCCAAGCCCCGCTCCGCGCCCCGGCCCTTGCGCTGGCGCAAGTGCGTTCGATGGGCAGCGAACCAATGGTTCGCAAACTGCCCCTTTCACCCCGGAGGGAGAGGGGCTTTCAGAATCAGTAGTGTGCGCCGTCGTTCTTGCCGTAGCTGTGCAGCACCGCGCGGGCGTCGTCGCGGTGGATGCCCTGTACGACCTCGATGCCGCGCTTGTTCAGTTCACCGGCCCAGTCTGCCGGCAGCGGGCCTTCATCGAACGGGGTGAGTTCTTCCACGTCGGCGGCGCTGGCGCCGATCAACAGGCGGTCGATACCGGCCCAGACGGTGGCGCCATAGCACTGGCAGCAGGGCTGCGAGGATGTGGCCAGGGTAATCGGCGACAGCTGCGCGTTCAGACGCGGGGTGTTGAGCTTCTGCTGGGCCAGCATATAGGCCATGTTCTCGGCGTGGGCCAAGGAGGTGGCATGCGGCACAACACGGTTAACGGCGGCAGCAATCACCTTGTGATCCGGGCCGAACACCACCGCGCCGAACGGGCCGCCGCTGGCGTGTTCAACGTTCAGGCGCGATAGCTCGATCGCCAGCGCTACCTTGTCCGCATCGCTGGTATAGGCGCGGTCGGCGTCGACGGCGTCGTGGATCCAGACGGGGAGGGTGAGGTGAACCTGGGCGTGCAGCATGATGATGACCGGCGTTGTGGCAAAAAACGGCGGTCAGTTTAGCGGACTGGGGCGCTGGGGCGGGGTTGCTCGCGGGGGTTGTTCAGGTGTGGGAATCAGCCGCGCGCGCGGAACTGGAGCGGAGCCATGCTTAGCCCCCTCCCTTTCGCGCAGCGAAGGGGAGGGTTGGGGAGGGGTTGGCTGTTGTTTGTGACTTTTTCGGTTGATGCGAAGAGTAGCCCTCCCCAAGCCTCCCCTTGGCCTTCGGCCAAAGGGAGGGGGCCAAAGGCTTAAAACTCCGCACCCACCGTCATGAAGATCTGCCGCGGCGCACTGGCGTGGATCGCGTAACGGGTGCCGGTGGGATCGGTCGGGGCGAACGAACTCAGCTGGCCGGCGTAGCGTTTGTTGGTCAGGTTGGTCACGTTCAAGGACACCTTGACGTTCTGCAGGCCCAGCCCGGGGCCGAAGCTGTAGCCGCCGCCGGCGTCGAAAGTGGTCACGCCCGGCACCGACTGGTCGTTGGTATAGGTGTAGTAGCGCTTGCCGGTGTACTTGCCGCGCAGGCTGGCAAACCAGCCATCGCGGTTCCAGCTCAGCTCGCTGGAGGCCATGCGTTGCGGCGTGTCGACGGTGATCTTGCCGGCGACCGGCACCACCGCGCCACCGGAGACATAGTCGTCCTCATAGGTGGTCTTGTTCCACGACAGCGCGTTGTACCACTGCAGGCCATCGACCGGCTTGAAGATGAAGGTCAGCTCAGCACCCTGGCTCTTCACCGAGCCGACGTTGATGAAGCGGGTGATGCATTCCGGGCGCGTGCCCACTTCAATGCTGGTGCAGGGATTGAGCGAGAGCAGGCGGTTGTCGAACATCACATGGTAGGCCGCCAACGAGGCCTGGTACTTGTCACCGAAGCTGCGGAAGCCGGCTTCGAAGGTCTTGGACTTCTCCGGCTCCAGGCCGGCGCTTGCGGCAAAGGATTCCGGTGACACCTGCAGCGGGCCGCCGCTGCCACCACCGACGAAGGCGGCGATGTTTTCGGCATAGGACGCAAACAGCTCGTTGCCGGGATTGAGCTTGAAGCCGACGCCGAGCTGCGGCAGCAGCGATTCCTTGGCGGTCAGCGTGCCCGAGGCGAGCTTCTGCTCGGTGCCAGGTTTGGCGGTGGCGCGCATGCGGGTGTTCGGGCTCTTGATGCCGACATCCACGGTCAGGCGCTGGTCAAGGAAACGCATGCGGTCCTGCACGTAGAACTGGCGGGTGCGGATATCGAAATCCTGGTCGAACAGGCGCCGGTCCGGATTCTTCAGGTAGGTGTCGTCGAGGAAGGGGCCGTCGATGTAATAGAAGTTGCGTTCGACGTTATGGTCGTTGTGCTCGAACCACAGCCCCGCTTCCAGCTCATGGATGCCGACGCTCCATGCGAGCGCGGCGGTGACGCCTTGCCGGTCGATGGTGTAGTTGGTGCTGCGGATGGAGATCGGCAGCATGCGATCAGTGCCAGGATAGGACGGCTGGCCCGGCGCCCACCAGTGGCCTTGGCCGCGGTTGTCGTGATGGTAGGCCAGCAGCTTGAGGTCGAGCGTGTCGGCCAGGCGCAGGTCGGCATCGATCGAGTACAGGTTGTCATCGCGCAGGGCGCGGCTCTGGTAATAGGCATCGTCGATGCTGTTGACGCCGCCTGAGAACGCGCAGCGATCCGCATCGAAGGTGGCGGGGGCGCAATAGGCCGCCGCCACGGCGCGGTCCCAATCCGGTGCGTAGATGTTCCAGTCATAGCCAAGCCCCCGCTGCAGCATGCTCTTGGACAGATAGGCGTAGTTGGCCTGGCTGGCGCGCGAGGTCGCCACGAAGGCGCCGAAGCGATGATCGCCTACGTTCCACACCGCCTTGGCGTTGAACTGGCGCGTGGTCTGGTTCTGGTAGGGCGCGGCCCACATGTCGGCGTCCTGGTGCACGCCGGAGACATAGGCGGAGAAGCCGTTGTGGTCACCTGTATCCACCCGCAGGTAGCCACGACGCTGGTTGTCGTCGCCGACGGTGACGCTGGCGCGGCCACCGAACACGCTGGAGGGATCCTGCGAGAAATACTGGATGGCGCCGCCGAGGTTGCTGGTGGAGGCCACACCCAGCGAGCCGATGCCCTGCGATAGTTCGGCGCCGCCCAGGTTCTCGGCGATGATGGCGCGGGCGATGCTCAGGCCGTTGTAGTTGCCGTAGCTGTTGTCGCCCAGCGGGATGCCATCAAGCGTATAGCCCAGGCGGGTCTTGTCGAAGCCGCGCAGGCTGATGGTCTGTGATTCCTCGTTGGCGCCGAAGGCGTCATTGGACTGCACCGATACGCCGGGCAGGCGATCAAGAATCTTCTGGCCGCTGCTGCCCGGTGGCAGCACCTGCTTGTCGACCTCGCCGATACGCTGCACCTGACGGGTCTGGCCCTGGCCAATCACCGAGATGGTGTCCAGTGTCTGGGCAGAGGTGCTGTCGGCTGCATCAGCCTCGGCATAGACGTGGCTGCTGCACAGGGCAAGCGAAATGGCGAGGCAGAGGCGTTTGCAATTCATTGTTCACCGGATCCATGGAAAGCCGGCGTGCGCCGGTCATGGAAGGGTGTCGCTGGATTGTTAAAGCTGGTTTACGCCGGCATGCGATTGCAGTGCTTTGTATTGCTTTGCTGGCACTGGGTGAAGGAGGGATTACCGCATGTGGTCGCGTAGATGGCTGTTTGATGGCATGGCCAACGCATCGATGGCTGACTACGCCGAATGGACCACCAACGGTTGAATGAAATCTCGCCCATCCCTTGAGGCGCGATGCAGAGACAGCAAGACAAAAAACGTACCGATCAGCGCACCGGCGCCGGATTTTCGGAAATTGGCTGGCGCAGTGGATTGGACGTGCCGGCCGCGGCGCACTTGCCCTGCACGCAGCTGCAACCCTGGATCTCCGGGAAACCGCAGACGCTCATCATGCCTTTGGCCTGGCAGCTGGCCTGTACGCCGGCCGGGTCGGTGGGGCTGTTGACGTTGACGCAGGCCGGGTAATACCCGCAGCAGTTGCCGACGTTCTTCACCGTGCAGTCGGCGTCGACCTTGCAGCTGCTATCGACCACGACGGGCGTGCTGGCAGGTTTGGCAGGGGATGTCTGCTCGGTGACCGCAGCAGGGGGAGTCGATTGCGCGCTGACCGGTGCGGTCGCAGCGGGGGCCGTACAGGCGGTCAGGGCGAGCAGCAGGCTGAGCAGCAGTGACAGACGGAGCATGGGTCAATCCTGATCTGGGCACGCGGCCATGGTAGCCGCGTTGCCCGTGAGCAGGGGGTTATCGCGCTGTCAGCCGATAACCCCGACCTTTCTGATCAGGCCGACCAGGTATCGCGCAGCGTCACGCTGCGGTTGAACACCGGCTTGGCCGGGGTGTGGTCGCGGCGGTCGGCGACGAAGTAGCCAGTGCGCTCGAACTGGTAGCTCTGCTCCGGTGCGGCGGCAGCGGCAGCCGGTTCAACATAGCCGGTGACGACCTTGCGCGATTCCGGGTTCAGGTAGTCGCGGTAGGTCTTGCCTTCGGATTCGTCGTCCGGGTCGGCCACCGAGAAGAGGCGGTCGTACAGGCGCACTTCGGCTTCCACCGCGTGCTGGGCGCTGACCCAATGGATGGTGCCCTTGATCTTCCGGTTGGCGCCTTCCATGCCCGGGCGCGATTCCGGGTCCAGCCAGCCACGCAGCTCGACGACTTCGCCGGCGTCGTTCTTGATCACTTCGTCGACGCGGGCAATGCCGGCACCGCGCAGGCGCACTTCGCCGCCCGGCACCAGGCGCTTCCAGCCCTTGGGCGGTACTTCGGCAAAGTCCTCGCGCTCGATCCACAGCTCACGTGCGAACGGCACTTCGCGGGTGCCGAAGCTCTCGTCCTTCGGGTGGTTGCTGAAGGTGAGGGTTTCTTCGTGGCCCTCCGGCAGGTTGGTCAGCACCAGCTTGATCGGGTCGATCACCGCCATGCGGCGGGCAGCGGCGCTGTCCAGGTCTTCGCGCAGGGCGCCTTCCAGCACGCTGAAATCGATCTGCGAGTTCTGCTTGGAAATACCCACGCGCTCGGCGAACAGGCGCATGGCGGCCGGCGTGTAACCACGGCGACGCAGGCCTTGCAGGGTCGGCATGCGTGGGTCTTCCCAGCCATCGACCAGGTTTTCGGTGACCAGCGCCATCAACTTGCGCTTGCTCATCACCGTGTAGTTGATGTTCAAGCGCGAGAACTCGATCTGGCGCGGCTTGGCGGCTTCACGCGGCAGGCCGCGATCGACCAGCGGCTGGGTCAGCGCGTTGTCGTGGGCGAAATCGACGTTGTCCACGCACCAGTCGTACAGCGGGCGGTGGTCTTCGAATTCCAGCGTGCACAGCGAGTGGGTGATGCCTTCCAGCGAATCGCCCAGCGCATGCGCGAAGTCGTACATCGGGTAGATCGGCCAGGCGTTGCCGGTGTTCTGGTGCTCGACGTGCTTGATGCGGTACAGCGCCGGATCGCGCAGGTTGATGTTGCCGCTGGCCATGTCGATCTTGGCGCGCAAGGTGCGGGCGCCGTCGGCGAACTCGCCGGCGCGCATGCGTGCGAACAGGTCCAGGTTTTCCTCGACGCTGCGCTCGCGGTACGGCGACGGGCGGCCCGGCTCGGTCAGGCTGCCGCGGTAGGCGCGCACTTCTTCGGCCGACAGGTCGCAGACATAGGCCTTGCCGTCGCGGATCAGTTTCTGTGCGGCCAGGTAATAGGCATCGAAGTAGTCCGAGGCGTGGCGCAGCTCGTTCCACTCGAAGCCCAGCCAGCGCACGTCGTCCTGGATGGCATTGACGTACTCGGGGTCTTCCTTGGCCGGGTTTGTGTCATCGAAGCGCAGGTTGCAGACGCCGCTGAATTCGCCGGCGATGCCGAAGTTCAGGCAGATCGACTTGGCGTGGCCAATGTGCAGGTAGCCGTTGGGCTCGGGCGGGAAGCGGGTCTTGATGGCCGTGTGCTTGCCGCTGGCCAGGTCCTCACGGACGATCTGGCGGATGAAGTCGCGCTTTTCAGGAGCGGTATCCGGCGTGGCAGCGGCGGCAGGCGTGTTCTCGGACATGGGGGGCGCAGCGTATTGAAGTAAACCGCAAGTTTAGCCGAGCCGGGCCGCGGCTGCCCGGAGGGGGCTATGCTGGGGTTCTTCCGCCCCGTGGATCGTGCCGATGGACCGTCCCGTCCTGGTGATAGGCAACAAGAACTACTCCTCCTGGTCGCTGCGCCCGTGGCTGCTGCTGCGCCATTTCGGGGTGGCGTTCGACGAAGTGCGGCTGGCCCTGGACACGCCGGACTTTGCCAGCCAGGTGCGGCAGCATTCGCCCACCGGCAAGGTCCCGGCCCTGCGCGACGGGGCCCTGCAACTGTGGGATTCGCTGGCGATCTGCGAATACGCCAACGAGCGCTGGCTGGACGGACATGGCTGGCCGGCCGATCTGGCGCAGCGGGCGCTGGCCCGGGCTGCGGCGGCGGAGATGCATTCAGGTTTCACCGCGCTGCGCACTCAGCTGCCGATGAACAGCCGGCGCCAGCCCGATGGCTACCGCTGGGATGCGGCCGCGCAGGCCGATATCGATCGGGTCTGTGCCTTGTGGGGCACGTTGCGCGGCGACCATGGCGCGGGCGGGGACTTCCTGTTCGGGCAATTCGGCATTGTTGATGCGATGTATGCGCCGGTAGCGATACGTTTTGATGGCTATGGCGTGATGGTGGAGGGCGAAGCCGGGCGCTATCTGCAGGCGCTGTTGGCGCTGCCTGCTGTGCGTGAGTGGCGCCAGGCCGGGGCCGGGGAAAGCGAACAGCTTGCCGCCACCGACGCGCTGCGCAAGCCGCTGTGAACGGAGAATACTGATGCAGCTGATCTACCAGACCAACAACCTGTTCGACGCACACTTGGTCAAGCATGCGCTGGAGGCGGCCGACATACCGGCCTTCGTGTTCGGCGAATCCCTGCTGGGCGCGGGCGGCGAACTGCCGCTGTTCGGCCTGCTGCGGGTCTGCGTACCGGATTCGGCCAAGGCCGAGGCCGAAGACATCGTGGCCGCGCTGGACTTGGACGAGGGCGGCGATGCCCCCATCTTGGATGACGATGAAGCGCCGGGATTCCTCCCGGCCTGAGGAACTGACCATGTTGGGAATCGGCCAAGGTATTTTGGGTATCGGTGCATTCAAGCAGCGCCTGCCGCGCCCGGAAGAAGCATTGCCGGGGCGGGACACGCCGCTGCCGCTGCACAACGTGCATTTCGTCAACGGCCAGCCCTTGCAGGGCGACTTTGCCGGGCTGCAGGTGCTCGACGTGGGCCTGGGCTGTTTCTGGGGCGCCGAGCGCAAGTTCTGGCAGCTGCCGGGCGTGGTAACCACTGCGGTGGGCTACCAGGGCGGCGTCACGCCGAACCCGACCTACGAAGAGGCCTGTTCCGGGCTGACCGGTCATGCCGAAGTGGTGCGGGTGGTGTTTGATCCGGCACAGGTGACGCTGGACACCGTGCTGCGCACCTTCTGGGAAAACCACGACCCCACCCAGGGCATGCGTCAGGGCAACGACACCGGCACCCAGTACCGCTCCGCGCTCTATTGCCATACGCAGGAACAGTACGACGCGGCCATCGCCAGTCGTGCTGCTTACCAGCAGCAGCTGTCAGCGGCGGGCTATGGCGAGATCACCACCGAGATTGTGTTCCCGGCGCCGCCGTTCTACTACGCCGAGGATTACCACCAGCAATACCTGGCCAAGAATCCGAATGGCTACTGCGGCATCGGTGGTACCGGCGTGAGCTGCCCGATTGGCCTGGATGTCTGAGCAATGAGTGCCGCACCACGCCGTCTGCTGGTGGTGTGGCACAGCTTTACCGGCGCCACTGAAGCGATGGTGGGCGCCTTGCTGCAGGGCGCGCACGCGGCAGCCGGTGATGCGGTGCAGGTGAGCGCAGTGCGCGCTGCCGATGCAGTTGCCGACGATGTGTTGATGGCCGATGCGGTGGTGTTTGCCACGCCGGAAACCCTGGCCTCGATGAGCGGGGCGATGAAGGATTTCTTTGATCGCAGCTACTACCCCTTGCTGGGGCGCTGCGAGGGCAAGCCGTATGCGCTGCTGGTGTGTGCCGGCTCGGATGGTCATCCGACCATCGCGCAGCTGCGGCGGGTGGCCTTGGGCCTGCGACTGAAAGAAGTGGCCGAGCCGCTGCTGGTGTGTACGCAGGCGCAGACGGCGGAGGCGATTCTGGCGGCGAAAACAGTGCCGGAGGCAGAGCTGGCAAGAGGCCGCGAGCTGGGCGCGCTGTTGGCAGCAGGGCTGGAGCTCGGCGTGTTCTAAAGCCCCTCTCCTGCGGGAGAGGGGTTGGGGTGAGGGTAAGGGGCGAAGCCTCTTGTGCCCTGATATCGCCAGGCTTCGCTCTTACCCTCATCCGCCCTTCGGGCACCTTCTCCCGATGGGAGAAGGGAGTGGTCAGGCTTTGCTTGAACTGTCAGTTTGCAAGCTCATCTGCAATCCGCTGACGCAAGGTCTGCAGATCCTTGGCAAACGCTTCGATACCGGTAGCCAGCTTTTCCGTGGCCATCGGATCAACCGCCATATCCGCATCAAACTTGGCTTCATCAATCGCAGCCACGTTCACCGCTTCGGCGGCACCGGCCACCAGCTTGCGCGGCAGCTCGCCGAAATCAGCGTCCAGCTTCTCCAGCAGGTCCGGCGAAATCGTCAGACGATCACAACCGGCCAGCGCTTCAATCTGCGCGGTCGAACGGAACGAGGCGCCCATCACCACGGTGCTGGAGCCACGGCGCTTGAACTCGGCAAACACGCCGCGCACGAACTGCACGCCCGGATCTTCGTCGATGTTGGCCGGGGTCTGGCCGTTGGCCACGTACCAGTCCAGGATGCGGCCGACGAACGGCGAGATCAGGAACGCACCGGCTTCCGAACAGGCCAGGGCCTGGGTCGGGTTGAAGATCAGGGTCAGGTTGCAGTCGATGCCCTCGGCCTGCAGCACGCGGGCGGCGTCCACGCCGGCCCAGGTGGCGGCGATCTTGATCAGCACCTTGTCGCGCGGCACGCCGGCCGCTTCGTACATGGCGATGAATTCGCGCGCCTTGGCAATCGTCGCCTCGGTGTTGTGGGCCTGGTCGGCATCCACTTCGGTGGAAACGCGGCCCGGCACCAACTCGGCCAGCATCGTGCCGACGCCGACGGTCAGGCGATCAACCACGGCGTTGGCAATAGCCTGCCTGTCACCGGGCTGGGCCCGGCCCCACTGCAGCTCGCGCTCGATCAGGCCGGCGTAGACCGGCAGGTCGAGGGCTTTCTTCACCAGGGTCGGGTTGGTGGTGCAGTCGACCGGGCGCAGGCGCTTGATGGCGTCGTAATCACCGGTATCGGCGACGACGACTGACAGTTCACGCAACTGGGCGAGCTTGGAGTGGGCCTGGGTCATTACGGTTTCCTGTGGCAGGGGCAGCGCGGGGCGCGCTCAGCGGTGGAAGTCACCAGCCGCTTCTGGCTGGTAGTGGACGGCAGTGACGCGCAGGCGCAGCTGGCGGCCACCGGGGGCGGTCCAATCGATGGTCTGGCCAACCGACAAACCCAACAGGGCGCTGCCGACCGGAGCCAGGATGGACACGCGGCCCTTGTCGAAATCCGCTTCGTGCGGATAGACCAGGGTCAGGGAATGCTTTTCGTTGTGCAGTTCGTCTTCGCAGTCCACACGGGAGTGCATGGTGACGATGCCAGCGGGGATTTCTTCCGGCGGCAGCACCTGCGCGCGCTCAAGCTCCTGCGCAAGGGCAACGGCGGCCGGGTGGCGGCTCAGCGCCGGGGAGTCCAGCAGGGCCTCAAGGCGGGCCATGTCGCGGGTGGAAACAATGATGGATGGCGGCAGACCGCTGTGGCTGGTCATGGGAATTCCTTATCTGTTTGAAGAACAAGCAAAAGGCGACGCTTGTTCGGCGCCGCCCGGTTTCTATTGTGCTGGTGAAGCGGGCCGTAGGCGACCCTGTGAAGATCATGGGGCCGGTGCGGCCCGGATGCAATGTGGGGCAGGGGAATGTTCAGGTTTTGGGCTGCTGCGCGCGTAGCGGTCGGCAAGCCGCTTTTCCCATCTCCCCTTGCGGGACTGCAGCCCTCTTCTTGGGGGAAGGTGCCGCGAAGGGGCGGAAGAGGGGGAGCGCAAGGCGTGCTTTTGGAGCTTTTCCAGTCCAAGTGGAGGTTGCAAGCCTCTGACTTGGTTCGCCCGCTCCCCAACCCCCGCTCCGCGCCCCGGCCCTTGCGCTGGCGCAAGGGCGCTCGACAAGCCGCGAACCGTTGCTTCGCAACGCCTCGTCCCTCCACAGGGAGAGGGGCTTAGTCCGCTCGCGCCTCAGCTTGGCGGGGTTGAGCCGCATCCGCCGTCAACAAACCCACCGGCAGCTGTTTGAACAACTGCGCGAACTGTTCCAGGAAACTGCCCATCGCCGAGCTGCGGCGCCAGACCATGGCGATGCGGCGGTTGGGATGCGGGTCACCTTCGAACGGGATCAGCCTGACGTTCTCCGAACGTGCCACCGGCGGCTTCACCGCCAGCATCGGCAGCAGGGTGACGCCGACGTTCGCCGCCACCATCTGCCGCAGGGTCTCCAGGCTGGTGGCCTGGAACTCGGATTTCTCCAGCGCGCCGGCCATATGGCAGACGTCCAAGGCCTGGTCGCGCAGGCAATGCCCGTCCTGCAACAGCAGCAGGCGCTGGTCGGACAGGTCGTCCAGGGTCAAGGAGGATCGCGCGGTCAGCGGGTGGCCTTCGGGTGCAGCCAACACGAAGGGTTCCTCGAACAGGAATTCGGTATGCAGCTGATCATCGGCCACTGGCAGTGCCAGCAGCGCAGCGTCGAGCTGGCCATTGCGCAGCTGCGCCAGCAGCACGTCGCTCTTTTCTTCGACCAGCAGCATTTCCAGTTGCGGAAAGCGCTGGCGGATCGCAGGCACCACATGCGGCAACAGATACGGGCCGAGGGTGGGGAAGATGCCCAGCCGCACGGTGCCGGCTTCCGGGTCACGCGCGCGGCGCGCGGCTTCCTTCATCTGGTCCACTTCGGCCACGATACTGCGCGCGCGTGCGGCTGCCTCGCGTCCTGCCGGGGTCAGCATCACCTTGCGGGGGGCGCGTTCGACCAGCGGTACGCCGAGCTCTTCTTCCAGCTTCTTGATCTGGGTGGACAGAGTGGGCTGGCTGACAAAGCTCGCCGCTGCGGCACGGCCAAAGTGCTTGTGCTCGGCCAGCGCTACCAGGTATTTCAGGTCACGTAGGTTCATTGCTGGCCTCTTGAGCTTGGGGAGGGGGAGTCAGGACCGCAGGTATCAGGAACCAGAAACGTGGGGCAAAGCGGGGTGGCTTGCGCGCGTTCCTGGTTCCTGTGCACAGGTTCCTGGTATCAGACCGTTTCGGCGACTTCGGCTTTCACTACAGCCGGGGCGGAACTGCGGATCAGGTGATCAAACGCGCTCAGTGCGGCGGTCGAACCGGCGCCCATGGCGATGATGATCTGCTTGTACGGCACCGTGGTGCAGTCACCGGCAGCAAACACGCCCGGTACATTGGTCTGGCCGCGATCATCGATGATGATTTCGCCGCGACCGCTGAGGTCCACCGTGCCACGCAGCCATTCGGTGTTCGGCAGCAGGCCGATCTGCACGAAGATGCCTTCCAGCTCGACCCGGTGCGAATCGCCACCGACGCGGTCGGTGTAGACGATGCCGTTGACCTTCTGGCCGTCGCCCAGCACTTCGGTGGTCTGTGCATTGAGCACCACCTTCACGTTGGGCAGGCTGTTGAGCTTGGCCTGCAGCACCTGGTCGGCGCGCAGCTTGCTGTCGAACTCGAACACGGTGACGTGGCTGACGATGCCGGCCAGGTCGATCGCCGCTTCCACGCCGGAGTTGCCGCCGCCGATCACCGCCACGCGCTTGCCCTTGAACAGCGGGCCGTCGCAGTGCGGGCAATACGCCACGCCCTTGTTGCGGTACTCGTTCTCGCCCGGCACGTTCATCTGCCGCCAGCGTGCGCCGGTGGACAGGATCACCGTCCTGGACTTCAGCGAGGCGCCGTTCTCCAGCTGCACTTCGACCAGGCCATCGGCACCGGCCGGCACCAGCTTGGTGGCGCGCTGCAGGTTCATGATGTCGACCTCGTACTCACGTACGTGGGCTTCCAGTGCGGCGGCCAGCTTCGGGCCCTCGGTGTGCTGCACCGAGATGAAGTTCTCGATCGCCATGGTGTCCAGCACCTGGCCGCCGAAACGCTCTGCGGCCACGCCGGTGCGGATGCCCTTGCGTGCGGCATAGATCGCCGCCGCCGAACCGGCCGGGCCACCGCCCACCACCAGCACGTCGAAGGCATCCTTGGCCTTGATCTTCTCGGCCTCACGCGCGGCGGCACCGGTGTCCAGCTTGGCCACGATCTGCTCCAGGCTCATGCGGCCCAGGTCGAACACTTCGCCATTGAGGTAGACGGTCGGCACCGACATCACCTGGCGCTGCTCGACCTCATCCTGGAACAGGGCGCCGTCGATGGCCACATGGGTGATGTTGGGGTTCAGCACCGCGGCCAGGTTCAGCGCCTGCACCACATCCGGGCAGTTCTGGCAGGACAGCGAGAAATAGGTTTCAAAGCGGTACTCGCCCTTCAGGTCACGGATCTGCTCCAGCAGCTCGGCCGATTCCTTGGACGGATGGCCACCAACCTGCAGCAGGGCCAGCACGAAGGAGGTGAACTCGTGGCCCATCGGCAGGCCGGCGAAGCTCAGGCCGATGTTCTGGCCCGGGCTGTCCAGGTCGAAGGATGGCACGCGGCCCTGGCCATCCCGCTTCACGTCCAGGGTGATCTTGTCCGACAAGGTCACCAGCGTGTTCAGCAGCTCCATCATCTCCTGCGACTTTTCGCCGCCATCGGCGTGCGCGGTGATGTGGATCGGGCGGGTTACCCGTTCCAGGTAGGCCTTGAGCTGGGTCTGCAGGTTGGCATCCAACATGGACAATCTCCTAAGTGGCGATACGTCGCGGTCGACGTTGAGGCAATACGGGGGAGTGACGTCGCTGCGCGGGGCAGGTCGCCTTGGAAAGTAGGGGTGAACCGCAGCCTGCTTGCTCGGCTTGCTGGCGCCATGCTGGCTGGCGTCAAACACGCTGCGGTTCACCCCCACACCCGCCGCGGGGCGGGGTGGGGAGTGAGGCCAATCACTTATCAACAGTCGCTGGAACCCAGCAGTTCTTCACTGGTTCCGGTGTTGCTGATGACGGGCTGTTGGCAATTAGATCTTGCCGACCAGGTCCAGCGACGGAGCCAGGGTCTTTTCGCCTTCCTTCCACTTGGCCGGGCACACTTCGCCCGGGTGGCTGGAGACGTACTGGGCAGCCTTGACCTTGCGCAGGGTGTCGGCGGCTTCGCGGCCGATGCCTTCAGCGGTGATTTCCACCGACTGGATCACGCCTTGCGGGTCGATGATGAAGGTGCCGCGGTCAGCCAGACCGGCCGGACGCAGGACTTCGAAGTTCTTCGAGATCTGGTGGGTCGGGTCGCCGATCATGGTGTACTTGATCTTGCCGATGGCAGCGGAGGTGTCGTGCCACGCCTTGTGCGAGAAGTGGGTGTCGGTGGAAACCGAGTACACCTCAACGCCCAGCTTCTGGAACTGCTCGTAATGCTCGGCCAGGTCTTCCAGCTCGGTCGGGCAGACGAAGGTGAAGTCAGCCGGGTAGAACACAACGACGGACCACTTGCCCTTCAGGTCGGCGTCGCTGACCTTGACGAACTGGCCGTTCTTATAAGCATCGGCCTCGAACGGCAGGATTTCGGTATTGATGACGGACATCGTTTTTCCTCTAGTGGAAGGGGTGGGTGGAAAGTGATGGAGCGAGATTAATAGGCGCCGCCTAATAAAACAAATGAATTGGATGCATCGTATCAATAGGCTTTGCCTATTAAACGTCCCTCGGAAGGGGTTGCAAGGCTTGATATCGGGTGTTTTGGACGTTTTCCAAGCGAGCCGTGTCTAACCTGAACGGTTTTAAATAGATGGGATTAATCCCAGGCAAAGGCGTGGCGGTAGGCAGGGACGGGCGCGGTGACTATCCTCGCCGTCCTGGAAATACGCCGCGATGAGGTAGTGAAGTGTCCATGCTGAAGGTTGCCGAGCTGTTGCGGGAGGCCGCTGCACGCCTGCCGGGCGACGATGCCCGCCATGAGGCCGAGCAGTTGCTGCTGCACGTGCTGGGGGTGGAGCGGGCGTGGCTGTTCGCCCACGCCACCGACGCCGTGGACGCCGAGGCCCGGGAACGCTTCGAGGTACTGCTGGCCCGCCGCATCGAAGGCCACCCGTTGGCCTACCTGGTCGGCCGGCGCGGATTCTGGACCCTGGACCTGCAGGTCAACACCGCCACCCTGATCCCGCGCCCGGAGACTGAGCTGCTGGTGGAGTTGGCCTTGGCGCGTCTGCCCGACGACGACATGCTGCGGGTAGCGGACATGGGGACAGGCAGCGGTGCGATCGCCCTGTCCATTGCCAGCGAGCGTCCCTTGGCCACGGTGATGGCCACCGACGTGCTGGGTCCTGCGCTGGCGGTGGCGGTCAAGAACGCACAGGCGCATGGATTGGAGAACGTCTGGTTCCGTCGCGGGCACTGGTATGCCGCGTTGGGTGCGGACCGCTTCGACATGATCGTCAGCAACCCGCCGTATATCGCTGCGGGTGACCCACATCTGGCGCAGGGCGATCTGCGCTTCGAGCCGCCGCCGGCATTGGCCTCGGGCGCGGATGGACTGGACGCGATCCGAGAGATCGTCGCGGGGGCGCACGAGCATCTGGTACCGGGCGGCTGGCTGCTGATGGAGCATGGCTGGGACCAGGGCGCGGCGATCCGCGCGTTGTTGCAGCAGGCCGGGTTTGCCGAAGCGCAGACGGTTCAGGATCTTGAGCAGCGGGATCGGGTGACCCTGGGACGTTGGTTGGGGTGAGGCGGCGCGCTGGGCTACTTGTCTGTTTGGGTTTGTTGTAGCTGGTGCTGGTGCTGGTGCTGTTGTCGTTGCTTTTGGCTTTGTTCTTTGCCGTCATTCCCGCGAAGGCGGGAATCGCTTTGGCTCTGAATTTGCTTTTACTCTTTGCCGTCATTCCCGCGAAGGCGGGAATCGCTTTGGCTTTGGCTTTGGCTTTGTTTTTGCGCCCACAGTGGGCTCATCCGGCAATGTGGCAGTTGTAGCAAGGGTGAGAGCCAAAGCAAGAGCCAGAGCAAGAGCCAGAGCAAGAGCAAGAGCGATTCCCGCCTTCGCGGGAATGACGGCTTAGAAAAGCTACGGCAACAAGCAACAGCCCAAAGCCCAAAGCCCAAAGCGCCCAACCCCGCACGCCCCAACACAAACAAGATCAAAACACCGCTGCGCTAAACTAACCGGCCTGTTACCACCGAGGCAGCCATGCGCACGCTCTACCCCGCCATCGAGCCCTACGACACCGGCACGCTTGCCGTCGATGATCGTCACACGCTGTACTTCGAACAATGCGGCAACCCCGATGGCAAGCCGGTGGTGATGTTGCATGGTGGCCCGGGCGGCGGGTGCACGCCGAAGATGCGTCAGTTCCACGACCCGGCCAAGTACCGCATCATCCTGTTCGACCAGCGTGGCTCCGGCCGTTCCACCCCGCATGCCGATCTGGTCGACAACACCACCTGGGATCTGGTCGCCGACATCGAAAAGCTGCGCGAAAAGCTTGGCGTCGAGAAGTGGCAGGTGTTCGGCGGCAGCTGGGGTTCGACCCTGGCGCTGGCCTATGCCGAAACCCATCCGCAGCGTGTCACCGAGCTGGTCCTGCGCGGCATCTTCATGCTGCGCCGCTGGGAACTGGAATGGTTCTACCAGGAAGGCGCCAACCGCCTGTTCCCGGATGCCTGGGAGCATTACCTCAAGCCGATCCCGCAGGTGGAACGGCATGACCTGATCTCGGCCTTCCACCGCCGCCTGACCAGCAACGACGAGGCCACCCGCCTGGCCGCCGCCAAGGCGTGGAGCGTTTGGGAAGGCGCCACCAGCTTCCTGCACGTGGATGACGACTTCATCAACAGCCACGAAGACCCGCAGTTCGCACTGGCCTTCGCCCGCATCGAGAACCACTACTTCGTCAACGGCGGCTTCTTTGAAGTGGAAGACCAGTTGCTGCGTGACGCACACAAGATCGCCGGCATCCCAGGCGTGATCGTGCATGGCCGTTACGACGTGGTGTGCCCGCTGGCCAATGCCTGGGACCTGCACAAGGCGTGGCCGAAGGCACAGCTGCAGATCAGCCCGGCCTCGGGCCATTCGGCATTCGAGGCCGAGAACGTGGACGCACTGGTGCGCGCCACCGACAGCTTCGCCTGAAAGCTGCAGCGGTAGCAGCGGCGTAAGCCGCCACGCCGGCTGATTGTGAGCCCCGGTCGTTGCAGGAACGGCTGGGGCTTGCTTGTTTCTGGGCGTGTGTCGCCGATGTTGCGGCGCTGCCTTGTCCGGGTTTGTGTCAGGGCCGACAAGCACCATCGCGTTGAAGCGCGCAGCATCTGTTCGGATTACCGATCAGGGCTTTGGCATGTCATTACGCCGCTATCACTACTGTCTCGGCTTGTCGTGGCTGCTTCTGGCTGCGCCCTTGGCCGCCCAATCCCAGCCCGGAGACGCGCCGGTTGAATGGCGTGCCGATGCCTCCACCAACAAACAGGCACAGAAGGCGGCGGAAAAGGCCGCCGAGAAAGCCATGCCGCCACCGGCCAAGGGCGCGCCACCGGACCGCGACGGTGCGCCCCCGCGAGGTGGCGGGCAAGGCGGCCCGGGCGGGCAGGGCGGTCCACCATCGGGAGGCATGGGCGGTGGACCGGATGGCGGTGGTCCCGGCGGCAAGGGGGGACCGGGAGGCCCTGGGGGTCCATCCGGTAAGGAACGCTCCGAACGCGCCTCGCCAGCCTCCATGCTGCGTCCCGAGATGGCGTTCGCCGCGCCGTTGGAGAACACCTTGGTGTTGTACCGCAGCCGCGAGTCGGTGTTGTTCGGCAGCAAGGACAGCTCGGCGGTCACGATCCTGCCCCTGTCCGGTGCCGCAGTGGCCGTAGCGCCAGGCGTTGAAGCATCCGTGCATGAGGATGCCGGCGGCTTACGGGTGGAGGTAGTGACCTCCAACGCGATCAAGGTGACGTATCGGTATCACGACGATGCGCTTGGCGTGTTGCGCGTGGATGTTGTGGCGGAAGGCCCGGTACCCCATCCGGGCAGCCGGTTCGAGGTGACGCGCCGCTACACGGCCGAAGCCGCACACTGAGCGGCGTCCAGGGAAGAACGAGGGAAGCCGCGGAGCACGCTCCGCCACATCCAGGCGGCAACCGCGGTTGGCTTCGCTACCTTGGGGCCAGTCCTGCCACTACGGGGCGGGCCTCGGTCCGATCGCGGCAATAGGGTGGTCAAAAAATGGCCATCGTCCGGAAAGCCGCACCACGCAACGCTTGTGCGCGCTTATCCACAGCTTGTCTAACTGGCAGGTCACAGCCTGTGTGGACAACCGATCAACCAGATCAACGCGGGCGCCGAGCGATGCCCAGCAGGCATTTTTTGCAACGCGCCGGCTGGATCATTGCTTGATGATCGCCCCCAAGGCCCCGCCTATCTGCGTCTGCTGCGTCGGGTCTTTCACCACTCGCCGGCCAACAGGGCATCGGCCAGCACCTTCAACTTGGGCGATACCTGCCGCGAGGGCGGATAGACCAGTGACAGCGCGCGGTTGCGCCCTTCATGGGCCTGCAGCACGCGCTGCAGCTGCCCGGCAGCCAGCGCATCAGCCACGGCGAAGTCCATCACCTGGACGATGCCTGCCCCGGCCAGTGCGGCTTCCACCAAAGGATCGCCGCTGTCGAAGACCATCCGCGCCGGCGGCGTGAAATCGCGCATGCGTCCGTCCAACTCACGGAACTGCCAATCCACCAAGCGTCCGCTGCGCAGATTGCGCACTGCCATGCACGCATGCTGCTGCAATGCGTCCACCGATTCGGGTTCGCCGTGGCGGGCAAGGTAGTCCGGTGCGGCAACCGTCACCCAGCGCAGCGGCCGCAAGGGCCGCGCGACCATCCGTACATCGCTGATCGGGCCGGTGCGCAGGGCGGCGTCAAAGCCTTCTTCGACCAGATCGACCAGGCGATCATTGAGCACCAGCTCGAACTGCAGCTGCGGGTGATCGGCAATCAGCCGTGACGCCAAGGGAACCAGGACCTTGCGTCCGAACATCGAGGGGGCGGTCAGCTTGAGTACGCCCGATGGCACGCAGGGACGGTCTCCCAACTGGCGCTGTGCGTCCTCCAATCCACACAGCAGCGGCTGGCAATGGTCGACGAACTGGCGCCCGTCGGGGGTCAGGCTGACGTTGCGGGTATTGCGATGGAGCAGGCGCACGCCCAGTTCCTGCTCCAGGCGGCTGATCGCCCGCGACAGGCCTGACTGGCTCAGCCCCAGCTGTCCGGCCGCCAGCGTGAAGCTGCGGGCCTCGGCTACCTGCACCAACATGCGCACTGCGTTGAGATCCATGCTGTCCATTGATGCAGATCCGCATTACAGATATGCGTCTATCCTGATTTATCTGCAGGCCGTCATCAATAAGACTGTGCCCCCCCCGGTACCAGGATCTTCCGATGGCGATTTCCCTTTCCCCCGCGCAGGCCACACCTCGCCTTGCCTTGGCGCTGCTGGCGATGTCCCAGCTGATCATCGCGATGGACGCCACCATCATCTTCGTTGCCCTGCATGAGATGGGCGTGCAGCTGCACATCAATGCCCAACAGCTGCAATGGGTGGTGAGCGGCTACACCGTGGCATTTGGCGGCTGTCTGCTATTGGGCGGCCGGGCAGCCGACCTGCTGGGCCGGCGCCGGATGTACAGGCTGGGAATGCTGGTGTTCGCGCTGGCGTCGCTGATCGGCGGCTTCAGTACCAATGCCGGTCTGTTGGTTGCTGCGCGGGCGGCACAGGGCCTGGGGGCGGCTGTGCTGTTCCCGGCAACGCTGGCGCTGATCAACACGCTCTACGCCGAGGGCGCACAGCGCAATCGTGCACTCGCGATATGGAGCATGGCCAGCGCCGGCGGCCTGGCCTTGGGGACGTTGCTGGGCGGGGTGCTGACCCAGCTGCTGGGATGGGCTTGGGTGCTATGGGTGCTGGTGCCGCTGGCGGCGGGCTGTGCATGGCTTTCCGGCTATTGGTTGCCACGTGACGGTGCCCGGCCCGCGGCACGTTCGTTTGATCTTTGGGGCTGCCTGAGCGTGACATTGGGTGGCAGCCTGCTGGTGACGACCTTGGTGCAGGGGCCAGAGTGGGGGTGGATCGCGCCCGCCACCCTGGCGTGTCTGGGTTTGTCGTTGGTGCTGCTGGCGGCGTTCGTGGTGATTGAAAAGCGCAGCGCCGACCCGCTGATGCACTTTGCATTGCTGCAGGTGCCAGGGCTGCGTGCATCGATAGGCCTGACGATGTTGTTCATGAGCAGCTTTGGCGTGCAGTACTACTTCCTGGCCCTGTATTACCAGGATGGCTACGGTTGGAGTCCGCTGCAGGCGGGCCTGGCGTTCCTGCCACCCACCCTGGTCTGCACGTTCGGCATCCGCATCGCTGAGCGCATGTTGATGACGCGGCCACCTCGGCAAGTGCTGACCTGGGGATTGGCCGGCGGCGCGCTTGGCATCGCCGCGGTGGCGGTGGCATTGCCGCATGGGGCTGCGTACTGGCCCTTGTTGTCGGGGATCGTGCTGCTCAGCCTCGGCCAGGGCATGACCTGGACGGCGATGTGGATTGTGGCCGGGCAAGGTGTTCCTGCCGCTCAGCAAGGCGTTGCTTCGGGCATGGCGGCAACCGCCCAGCAGATTGGCGGGGCGTTGGGGTTGGCGGTGTTGGTGATGGTGGCCAATGCGGCGCGCGGCACGACGGCAGCTGACAGTGCGCAGGCCCTGCAGGGGCTGGTCAATGCCCAGTACGGCGCAGCCCTGTTCGCGCTGTTGGGTGTGGTCGTCGCGCTGCGCCTACGGCAGGCGCCGCTAGACTGCGACTCCCCGCACTGCCTGCCCAGCGACGCATGATCGAATTGATGGATCTCCGCCAGACCTTGGACAGCATTGCCAGCTGCAACGATGACGGCGAGGTGTGGGAGCGCTACGGATGGGTGCATGCCACCGATGGCGGTGCGTTGACGGCCCATTTCTGGCTGCCGGCGAGCCAGGAGGAGGCATTCGACGAGGATGCGCTGCCCGCGGCGGCTCGCGCCCTGGGGCTGTCCAGCTTTCTGGAGCCGGCTAGCTTCGCTGACGTGCTGGAGGTGCAGAAGCGTCAGCGCCCCCTGTCCAGTCTGCAGGACTATGCGCAGGCTCTGGATTACTACGCCGAGTACGATGCGTTCCTGCAGGTGCCCGGGATTGATGAAGCACTGGGCGAGGCGCCGGCAGCGGCGCAGGCCGCTGCGCGTGAGGCCGGCGTTGGCCCCGGCATCTTCAATAGTTTTGATGTCGTGCTGGCGGCATGCCCGCCGCCGCAGCTCAAGGATGCAGCGCGGCAGGTGGCGCTGCACCTGTCCTTGTCGATTGCCGAGGCGCATGCACGTTGCCAACGCCTGCCGCTGTGCTTGGGCGAGCAGGTGGACGGCAGGCGTGCTGCTGCATTGGTGGCGGCATTTGCCGCAGTGGGGATACCGCTGCAGGTGCGGGGCTACGGCCCGTTCCCGTGGTCAGCCGAACCAAGCGTGCAGTGATGATCCCAGCCAGCGTATTGCAGCGGCTGGAAGTCGTGTCTGGTCCGCAGCCTACGTCGCTGCAGCCGCTTCCAGCAGCTTGGGTTGCAGGCTGCGCAACACACGCTCCAGGCGCTCGGCCCAGGCGTGTTGGCCGGCCGCATCGGCGATCAGGTCCTGGCGGATTTCCAGCTCCACATGCACCAGGCCACGCCCTTCGCCATGTACTGGCACGGCGTAGTCGCTGCTGCTGTTGACCGAATAGGGCTGGTTGTCGCCGACCACCAGGTCGCCTTCGGCACGCAAGGCCTGCAGCAGAGCGTGGGCGAAGCGGGTGTCCTGGTGGTAGAGCACGCCGGCATGCCAAGGGCGCTCTACGCCGGCCATCGCCGGGGTGAAGCTGTGCATCATCACCAGCAAGGTGGGCTGGCCGGCATCACGGCGCCGGTCAAGCTCGGCATCGATGCGCGCGTGGTAGGGCGCGTGGATCGCGTCGATGCGCTGCTGGCGCTGCACCGGGTCCAGCGCGAAATTGGCGGGAACCGGCGTGCCATCGCTGATCTCGGGAATGAGCGTGGGCGAAACCAGGGGGCGGTTGCAGTCGATCAACAGGCGCGAATAGGTTTGCTCGATCGCCCACGCGTCGAGGCGTTGGGCCAGCGCGCGGGTGGTGCCGGCGATGCCGATATCCCAGCCGATATGCCGGTCCAGTTCGTGCTGCGGCAAGCCCAGCGAGTGCAGCGCGGTGGGTATCTGCTGGCCTGCATGGTCGGCCAGCAACAGGAACGGCGAGCGCCCGTGTGGGTTGTGCAGGCTGAAGACCGCAGGGTCATCGGCGCCGAGCAGCGGCGGCAGCGGGTGGCTACCCGAATCAGCCACGGGGGCGCCCGTCCAGATGGTGTTCGATCATCCACAGGCCGGCCCACAGCTTGGCATCCAGCGCATAGCCTTCGCCCATCTTTTCCACCAGCCAGGCAGCGGCGCGCTCGCGCGGGATGCTGTGCACGGTGATGTCCTCGCTGTCGTCACCGCCGCCATTGCCGACCTTGCGCAGGCCGGTGGCGCGCACAAAGGCGATCTTCTCGCTGCTGGCGCCGGAGGAGGTGGGGCCGATCATCAGCACTTCGGCGTGATCGGCGGTCCAGCCGGTTTCTTCTTCCAGCTCACGGATGGCGGAGTTCTCGATGGATTCGCCGGCATCGATGTCTCCGACCAGCCCGGCCGGCATCTCGATGGTGCGTGCCTGCAGCGGAACGCGGAACTGTTCGACAAACAACACCTCGTCCTGCGGGGTGACGGCAATGATGATCGCCGCCAGGCCGCCGGCATGGGTGCGCTCGCTGTATTCCCAGGTGCCGCGCACCACCATGCGCTGGTACTTGCCTTCGTAGACGACGCGGGGTTCGGCGGTGTTCTGGCTCATGCAAACTCGCTGGCAGGAGGGGTGGGGGATTGCAGACCCGCGGCGGTCAACAACCGGCGCCGGGTCATCGGGCCGAAGCGCAGCGCCTCGCACAGCCCGCCGAGCATGTCGCCGTCACCGTTGCCGCGGACAAAGCCGGCGTCGGCATTGTGCAGCGGCGCGTTCAAGGCCACGGTCGTCAGCTGGCGGAACAACAGCGCCTGTTCGCGCTGCTCACGCAGGCGGCTGGCGATGGTGGCGGCACCGCGCAGGCGCAGGAAGGGTACTTCGTCGATGCGTTCGAGCAGGGCATCAAGCGTGCCGAAATGGGCAAGCAGGACTGCGGCAGACTTGGCGCCGATGCCCGAGACACCGGGGATGTTGTCCACCGCGTCGCCGCTGAGGGCCAGATAGTCGGCAACCTGGTGCGCGTGCACGCCTTGCCGGGCTTTCACCCCGCTTGCGCCCCAACGCTGGTTACGGGCGTAGTCCCATTGTTCGTCATGTTCCAGCAGCAACTGGGACAGGTCCTTGTCTGCGGAGACGATGACGCCACGCAGGCGGCCACGGCTGGCGTGCAGGGCGCTGCCGATCAGGTCGTCGGCTTCGTATTCGCGGTCGGCCAGTACCTCCAGGCCCAGCGCGGCGCACAAGGCCTTGCAGTGGGCGAATTGGCGGCGCAGTTCTTCCGGTGCCGGGTCGCGGTTGGCCTTGTAGGACGGATACAGCGCGTGGCGGAAGCAGCTGTCCAGCGCCTCGTCGAATGCAACCGCGATATGGTGGGGGCGTTCGCGTTCCAGCAGGTCCAGCAGGAAGCGGGCAAAACCGTGAACTGCGTTGACCGGCCAGCCCTGGTTGTCCTTGAACTCGTCCGGCATCGAGTGCCAGGCGCGGAATACGTAAAGGCTGGCGTCGATCAGGTAGAGCGGCTGCAGCGGTGCGCTGGCTGCGCTCACGGCTGCCAGTCCTGCAACAGCGTGGTCGGATCCGGGCGGTCACGGTCCGGGACTGCGATCTTCGGCGTGCCGATATGGATGAAGCCGACGATACGCTCGTTGGCGGCCAGGCCCAGGTGGGTGGCCACGGCTGGGTCTTCGCTCATCCAGGCGGTCAACCATTGCGCGCCGAAACCGAAGCCCTGCGCGGCCTGCAATAGCGCGAAGCAGACGCAGCCGGCGGTGAGCAACTGTTCCTGTGCGGGCACCTTGGGGTTGTCACGCAGGTGGGCGATGACGGCGATCACCAAGGGCGCATGGGAGAAGCGCTGGCGGTCCTTCTCGACCGCCGCCTCGGCCGCGTGCGGGTCGCGTTCGCGACTGCGCTGGGCCAGGAACTCGCCCAGGGCGTGGCGTGCATCGCCCTGCAGGCGCAGAAAACGGAACGGCACCATCTTGCCGTGGTCAGGCACGCGTACGGCCGACTGCAGCATGCGCAGCAAGGTGGCGTCGTCAGGGGCGGGGGCGCCCAGTTGCAGGGAGGGGACCGAGCGGCGCTGGTCCAGCGCCTGCAGGAAGCAGTTGTCCGACATGGGTCACGGGCAGGGAAAGCGGCTATTGATTATAGACGCCGGGGGGTGACGGCCCGCTTGCAGGATGGGAGGAGGCGATTTGTGCGCTCGGTCCGGGGGCCTGAATAGCGTTACGGTCGCCAAAAAGCCCCCGCGCGCTTAGCATGTCGGCCACGCCGGGCGGTTGCATGTGAGGTATGAAGTGCGCACTGCATCACTTACCCTGTTCAGCTTCTCGGCCTACCATGCAGGGGCGGAAACAGGGGCCGCGCCTGCATCAATCCATCCTTTCATTAGAAGTCCAGCGCCTTACAGGGTGCGGAGCCTTTGCGCATGATGTCCAATCCGCATCCCGCCGGTCCCGGTCGCAACCAAAGCCTGTTGTCGATGGCGCGCGAATCCGCGTTGCCGTCCCTCTCCAAGGCCTTCGACAAGGTGTTGGGGGGCTTTGATGACGTGCTGTTCGACCGTGCAGAGTCGGCGGGGGCATCGCAGCTGGTGTTCCTGGATGGCATGCGCGAGCTTCGCCGTCGCCGTGAAGAAATATCGCGTCGCTTCGCCAGCCACCTGCAACAGGCATGGGCGGCATTGGAATCAGGCGCCCCGTTGTCGGCAGAAAGCGCGCTGGCCGGGCAGAGCGAGGGCGGGCTGAGCCTGGTGCCCGAGCACGTGCTTGAATCGCGCTTGGCGGTACGCAACTTCGCCACCGTGCTGTTGCGTGACTGGAAACAGGTATTGCAGCGCATCGACCACCGCCTGGCATGGATCGCAGGCGTGCCGGCGCTGGACGCCGATACCAACCCGATCGGGCCCGAGCACATCGCGGTAGCCGTGCACGAGGCCTTCTATACCTGCGAGCTGGCCGTGGAAGTGCGGCTGGTGTTGTTCAAGCTGTGCGAGCGTGAGTTTGCCGCCGGTATCGGCAAATTGTACGAATCGGTGGATGCGCGCCTGGCCGAGGCTGGCGCTGCGCCCGAAATCGCCGCGCCGCGGCGCGCCACGCAACAGCGGCCGGCAACCCAGGCCCCTGCCGATTCAGACGAAGGCGATGGCGATCCTGGCCACGCGCCGATGTGGGCACAGCGCTTTTCCGAGCGTTGGAGCCAGCGGCGCAGCAGCATGGCAGGCGGTGCCGGCATGGACGGCCCTGCGGGCGGCGGCTTTGACGGTGGCGCGGCCGCCTACGGCGGTGATTCGCAGAACATGGTGCTCGAGGCCCTGCACGAACTGCTGTCGCAGTCCCGGCAGGCGCGGGAGGGCGCGGCTGCCGCTTCGCCGCAATCGGCCACGGCCGGCGGGCAGCACCGCGCGCTGAACCAGCGCGAGATGATGTCGGTGCTGTCGTTGCTGCAGGCCACCCCCAGCGCCACCCTGCGCGCGGCGGTGGGCGAGGAAGGGGAATCGCTGGCGCAGCGGCTGAAGAGCGAAGTGCTGTCCGGTGCCACCCGCCTGGGCGTGGACCCGGCCGAGGCACGGCTCGACCCGCAGGACGAGGACGCCATCGACCTGGTCAGCATGCTGTTCGACGTGATGCTGGACGAGCGAGAGCTGGAAGGACGCTCGCGCGAGCTGATCGGCCGTCTGGTGGTGCCGTTCGTCAAGGTTGCGATGCTCGACCGCCGCATGTTCGTGCAGAAGACCCATCCGGCGCGCAAGCTGCTCAACTCGCTGGCCGAGGCCTGCGAAGGCAATGCCGGTGAAAGCCAGGCCGAGCGTGCGCTGATGGGCAAGGTCGAAGAGATCATCGAGCGCCTGACCGCCGAGTTCAACGAAAACCTGGCCATCTTCCTGACCCTGGAAGAAGAGTTCCGCGAGTTCCTGGCCCAGCACCGTCGCCGTATCGAGATCGCCGAGCGTCGCGCAGCCGAAACCCAGCGCGGCCAGGAAAAACTGGAAGTGGCGCGTGCCCGCGCCGCGACCGAGCTGGACAGCCGTATCAACGGGGTCGCCTTGCCCAAGGCGATCGAGGATTTCCTGCGTCAGCCCTGGAACCACCACCTGACCTTGACCCTGCTGCGCGAAGGCGACGAAGGCGAAGGCGTGGTCGAAACCTTGAAGCTGGCCGATGCGATGCTGGAAGAAGTGGCCGAAGCACGCCGTCATATCGTCGGCAAGCCATGGCTGCAGGCGTGCCAGCCGGCGCTTCGAAAGGTGTTCGGCAGCGTGGGCCTGCACGGCGACGGTGGCAGTGCGGCCATCGATGCCTTGCATGACACCTTGCAGTCCATTGCCGAGGCCCGTCCGGAACTTGAGCGCGCGCTACCGGAATTGCCGCAGGTCGCCTTGCCGATGCCGCCGGTGCAGGAAGCGCCTGCCATCGAGTTCGGCAGCGCCACCAAGGCCGAGGACTTCGATGACAGCGATGCCGAACGCTTCCGCAAGATGGAGATCGGCACCTGGCTGGACTTCATCGACAAGGAAGGCAAGCTGCAGGCGGGCAAGCTGTCCTGGGTCAGCCCGATTTCCTCGCGCCTGCTGTTCGTCAACCGCCGCGGTATCCGCTTCTGCGTGGCCTCGCCGGAGGAACTGGCGGTGATGGTGCGCCTGGGCAGGCTGCGCGCGCATGTCGATGACGGTGCGTTCGACAGTGCCATGCAGGGCGTGCTGGACCGGCTGGAGCCGCAGTTCTCCCCGGTCTGATCACTGCGCGCGGGCTGCCGCGCCGTTTTGGTCCATGGCTTTGCTACGATCCGGTCGTTGATCCATCGTGCATCGAGGACTGGAATGGCCGTTGATGTCTGCGTAGTAAAGGAAGCCGCTGAGGGCGAGCGGCGTGTTGCCGCCACGCCGGAAACAGTGAAGAAGCTGGTGTCCGCTGGTGCGCAGGTACATCTGCAGCCGGGCGCGGGAAGTGCCGCTGGATTCCCCGACCAGGCCTATGTGGATGCCGGGGCCAAACTCGGTGACGGCGTGGAACAGGCGGATCTGGTGTTGTGTGTACAGGCACCGCCGCCAACCACCCTTGCCCGCCTCAAGGCCGGCGCGGTGCTGGTTGGCAGTCTGCACCCGCAGGCTGACGCCGAACGCGCCGCCACCATCCAGGCGCGCCAGCTGCAGACCTTTCCGCTGGAGCGCCTGCCGCGTACCACCCGCGCCCAGGCCATGGACGTGCTGAGCTCACAGGCGGGCATGGCCGGGTACAAGGCCACCTTGATCGCTGCGCAGTTGGCGCCGCGTTTCTTTCCAATGCTGACCACAGCCGCCGGCACCATCCGCCCCTCGCGGGTGCTGGTGGTGGGTGCTGGTGTGGCGGGCCTGCAGGCCGTTGCCACCGCCAAGCGCTTGGGCGCTGCGGTGGAGGGTTTCGACGTTCGGCCGGAGACGCGCGAGCAGATCGAGTCGCTGGGCGGCAAGTTCCTGGACCTGGGCGTCAGTGCTGCAGGCGAGGGCGGTTATGCCCGGCAGCTGACCGAAGAAGAGCGTGCCGAACAGCAGCGGCGCCTGGGCGAGCATCTGAAGAACGTGGATGTGGTGATCTGCACTGCCGCGGTGCCGGGCCGGCCCGCGCCCAAAATCGTGACGGCGACGATGGTGTCGGGCATGCGCCCGGGCAGTGTGATCGTCGACCTGGCCGCCGAGACCGGCGGCAATTGCGAGGCCACCCAGCCCGGACAGACCATCGACGTCGGCGGCGTCACCGTGGCCGGGCCGCTGAATCTGGCCAGCATGGGCGCGGTACACGCCAGCGAGATGTTCGCGCGCAACGTGTACAACTTCGTCGCGCTGTTCCTCAAGGACGGCAAACTGTCATTCGACTGGAATGACGAGCTGTTGGCCAAGACGGTGTGGCCACCGCGTCCAGCTGGCGGCGAGATCCCGCCGGTCTAGTGCTGCTGCCCCGCGCAGAGCGGAGCGATGCTCTGCTGCTGGGGCCTCGGCGCGTGTGAATGCTCCCCAGCGTCGGGGCAACCCGCAGCACGGGCCCTACGGCAGGTCGGTGACGCGCCGCCCTCTGGATCAAGGTGACGGACGCGCCGCCGGTGGATTGGCATCCACCCACTGGCGGCGCTGTTCCGGGCTCATCTTGTTCCATTGGTCCCGCAGCTGTTGGCGCTGGTCCTTGTCCATGCCGCGCATCTTGTCGAACAGCGCCTGTGCGTCGCGGCGCTGGCTGGGTGACATGTTCTCGAAGCGATGCATGCCACGGCGCGCTTGTTCGCGTTGCTCCGGGCTCATCTGATGCCAACCGCGTGCGTGCTCATACATGCGCTGGCGGCGCTCGGGCGACGCATTCCAACGGTCACGCATCGGCGCGATCAGGGTTTCGCGTTGGGCCGGCGTGAGCTGGTCCCAATCGGGCAGGGTGGCCGCTTGCTGCGCCAGGGCAGGGGCGCAGGCCAGCAGCAGTGGCAGCAGCAGGGACAAGGATCGGGTGTGCATGGTCTTCATTCCATCGCCAGAGTGTCCGAGCCCAGCCACAGGTACAGCTCCGGGCTTTCGTCGAACAGCAAGGTGTCGTCGTCCTGCGCGAGGTCGGCGACCGTTGGGGTGGGTGCCGGCGGCACGCTGTTGTTGCTGAACTGCAGGCCCAGCGCCACTGCCAGGACGGCCGAACAGGCCGTGGCCAGCATCCAGCCACCACGCCGCCAGGGCGATGTACGCGGGGCAGGCGCGCTGGCCTGGTGGCGGGCTTGGCGCAGGCGCGCCAGCGTGGCCGGGGACAGGGCGGCATCGGCATGCTGCTGCAGTTGCCGCAGCGCGTTGTCGAAACCTTCGGGGTTGTTGGGTAGGCGGCTCACCGCACATCCTCCAGTTGCTGCATCAGGGCGTCGCGCGCGCGCGACAAATGGGTTTTTACCGAGCCTTCCGAGCAGCCCATCGCCTTGGCGGTGGTAGCCACGTCCAGCTCCTGCAGCACGCGCAGGCTGAAGGCCTCGCGTTGCCGGGCGGGCAAACGGCGCAGTGCTTCCACCAGCCGTGTGTATTGCGTCTGCTGCTGGTGGCGCTCGGCTGGGCCGGGGGTTTCGTCGGCCCAGTCGATGGCGCTGTCCTGGTCCTGGTCCTGCTGCGGTGCCCAGAATTTCAGGCGGAAGTTGCCGCGCCGCTGCAGGTCGATGATGCGCCGGCGCAGGATGCTCCAGAACAGCGGTGTCCACTCGGCGGGCGGGTGGTTGCGGTAACCGAGCATGCGCTCCATCGCATCCTGAACCGCGTCCAGGGCGTCCTCGCGCTGCCGCAGCCCGGCTTCGGCAAAACGGTAGGCGCGCGGCCCAATATCCGCCAGGAAGGCATCCAGCGAGGCGGGTACAGGATCGGCTGTGGTCGACAGGGGCGGGCTGGTCACCAGCACAGGGTAACGGTTCCAGGGGATCTCACCGGTGATAACGCACCAGTGCGTGATCGGTTGACAACGCAACCGTCGCATCCGCTTTGCCGGCATGGTTATGATGCCGGGCAGGCGTTTGCAGCCTTCGGAGAGAACAGCAATGGGCGACGGGTTCGTAGCGTTGTACATCTTCATGCTGGCAGCCATTGCCGGCCATGTGATCATTTCGCGGGTGCCGGTGATCCTGCACACCCCGCTCATGTCCGGTTCCAACTTCATCCACGGCATCGTGCTGATCGGTGCGATGGTGGTATTGGGTCACGCCGACACCACGCTGGAGAAGGTCATCGGCTTCATCGCGGTGGCGCTTGGCGCAGGCAACGCCGCCGGGGGCTACGTGGTGACCGAGCGCATGCTGGACATGTTCAAGAGCTCCAAGAAGCCCGAAGGGAAGGACAAGTGAGCAAGCCCGCCGATCCCGCGCCGCTTGGCGCAAGGCAGTTGTTCCAGTGGCTCAGCTACCTGCAGTACCCGGCCTTGCTGGTGGCCTTCGCCTATGCGGCGCGGCCCTTGTTCAACGGCATGGAGGGCATGCTTGATGCCTACAACAGTGCATTGCTGTACGCCGGCGTGGGTGTCGGCATGTCCTCGCTGCAGGATCCGTCCAAAACCCAGAACAAGGTGTCCAAACGGATATGGCAGGACCCACGCAGAGGTCGCTTGATGCTGTGGCTGATCAGCGCGCAGGCACTGTTGCCCATCGTGCTGGGGTTGGTGGGCGCCGCACTGGCCACGACCACGGCGCTGTCGCAGTTGGCGCTGGGTCTGGTGGCCTTCGGCCTGGGCATGATCGGCCTGTTGAAGACCGCCATTGAAATGCGTGAACACCATCGGCTCGACAAGGACGCCAACGGTGGCACCGATCCGGCTCTGGAGGCCGCTGCATGAGCATATCGATACTGGTCAATACAAGTTATCTGGTTGCAGCCACGCTATTCCTGCTGGGCTTGCAGCGCATGGCCTCGCCCAAGACCGCGCGCAGTGGCATCCAATGGGCGGGGGCGGGCATGTTGATCGCGACGGCGGCGACGTTCTTCCTGCCGGGCCTGCACAACATCGCGCTGATCCTGGTGGCCTTGGTGCTGGGTACTGGCCTGGCCTGGGTATCGGCCAAGAAGGTGGCCATCACCGATATGCCGCAGATGGTTGCGCTGTACAACGGCATGGGCGGTGGTTCGGCCGCGGCCATCGGTGCGGTTGAGCTGCTGCGCTTTTCCGAGCTGGCACAGCGCGATACCAATCATTGGAGTGCGCAGGCGATTGCCGACCTCGCCGCACGGCAGCCGTCCACGACGGTGCTGGCCTTGGCGGTGATCGGGTCGGCCATCGGCGCGGTGTCGCTGTCGGGTTCGATCATTGCCTGGGCCAAGCTGGACGGTCGCCTGGACAAGCGGGTTACCTTCCCGGGGCAACAGGTCTTCAATCTGCTGGTGGCCGTGGCGATGGTGGCGTTGGGCATCTGGGCGGCGATCAGCCTGCAGCCAGTGGCCATCATCAGCTTCTTTGTCGTGGCGTTGGCTTTGGGTGTGCTGATGACGTTGCCCATTGGTGGCGCCGACATGCCGGTGGTGATCTCGCTGTACAACGCCTTCACCGGCTTGGCGGTGGCGTTCGAGGGCTATGTGCTGGGCAACGAGGCGCTGATCATCGCCGGCATGATGGTGGGCGCGGCCGGCATTCTGTTGACCCGCTTGATGGCCAAGGCGATGAACCGGCCGATCAGCGGCGTGCTGTTCTCCAATTTTGGCGGCGGCGGGCAAAGCGCCGAGATATCCGGCAGCCAGAAACCCATCGAAGCCGCCGACGTGGCGGCGATGATGGCCTTTGCCGAGCGCGTGGTGATCGTGCCCGGCTATGGCCTGGCGGTGGCGCAGGCCCAGCACAAGATATGGGAACTGGCGCAGCGTCTGATCGAGCGCGGGGTAAAGGTGAAGTTCGCCATCCACCCGGTGGCCGGGCGTATGCCCGGGCACATGAACGTGCTGTTGGCCGAGGCCGGCGTGCCGTATGACCTGATCGCCGACATGGACGACATCAATCCGGAGTTCGCCAACACCGATGTGTCGCTGGTGATTGGCGCCAACGATGTGGTCAATCCGGTTGCCAAGACCGACCCCGGCAGTCCGATCTACGGCATGCCCATCCTGGATGTGGTCAATTCAAAGAACACCATCGTGATCAAGCGCGGCAAGGGTACCGGTTTTGCTGGTATCGAGAACGCGCTTTTCTACGCTGACAACACGCGCATGCTGTACGGCGATGGTGCCGAAGCGGCCAGCGCCCTGGTCAGTGAGCTCAAGGCGCTGGACGGCGGGCATTGATTCGCGCGGCTGTCAGCAGGCAGCCGCTGCGTATTCGTGTTGCACCCGCGGCTGCTTCACCAAGGGCCTGCGGAGTTCGGAGACTGTTGCCTTCTGCTTGCGGCGAGCAACGGTCGTGGTGCAGCCAAAGTTGTGCTTGAACGCGCGGCAGAACGCGCTTTCGCTCTCGAACCCGAGCTGTTCGGAAATCTCGCAGATCGGCGCGTTGGTGTCACACACCAGCTCCCAGGCGCGTTGATTGCGCAAGCGCGCAGCGTATTCGCTTGGGGTTTCGCCAAAGACTTCACGATAGACGCGGATCAGGTGGGTCGGTGAGTAGTTGGCGGCTGCGGCCAGACTGGTCATTCCCAGCCGGTTGTCCACGTTGCATCGGATCAGGTGTTGCACGCGTAGCAGGCGCAACAGCGTCTGATGGCGGCGCAGCGCAGTGCGCCCACTGCAGCGCTCCAGTTGGCTGTACAGGGGGCGCTGACGTTCGATCAATGCCTCACGCAGCCCGCCCAGCATGTCGCTGGCATGGTGGCTGCCAGCGTCCTTGAACCAACGCGGACGGCACAGCTGCACCATGATGCGCGCCAGTTCGACGTCGCACTTCAGTTCGCGCGGGATCAGATTGCTGATGATCGATGCCATGCTGCGCAATGGACGCTGCCACAACGCGGCGGGTGCGGCCACGCACAGCCACCAGCACGGCTGCGGACTGAACTGCCGCAGGCTGCCATCGGTCCAGAGTTGGACGTGGCGTGTGGACAGCTTCCAGGGTGTTGTCCCGTTGATCATGTCCACAGTGCCATCCAGTACCAGGGTCACGCTGACCCAGCCTGCGGGGATGGACAGGCGGCCGCCCCGACCGCGACCGCTGATGGCGTGAATGCGGTCGCCGAGATGTGTCGATAGATCCAGGCTCTGCGAACCTTGGATGACGTGGTGTTGAATGCTTGCTTGCACAGGCAGGCTCCTGACAATCTGAGGAACAGGACGGCACTGGGAGCGCGCCGGCCCGCAGCGGTTCGGGGGGTCTGTTGATCTAGACGCAGGGGACAGCCGAACACCTCACCTGTACTTCGAGATCCAGAAGGACGGTCCCGGTCAGCGCTCACCGAGACCTTGGCGCGCCACCTTGCGGGCCACGCCGGTAGTCATGCCGAAGGCCTGCTTGAATGCGCGGCAGAAGGCACTTTCGCTTTCGAAGCCGAGGGTGGAGGAGATTTCGCCGATCGACATGGACGTGTCCCGGACCATCTCCCACGCGCGTTGCTGGCGCAATCGAGCGGCGAACTCGCTGGGCGTTTCCCCGAAGACATCGCGGTATACGCGTATCAGGTGGGTTGGCGAGTAGTTCGCGCTGGCTGCCAATTGCTGAAGGTCCAGCCGCTGCCCTGTGCCAAAGCGGATGAGATGCTGCACCCGGAGCAGGCGTAGCAAGGTGTGGTGGCGTCGGGCGGGTGTGCGGCCGGCGCAACGCTGCAGGTTCTCCCGCAGCAGATGCTGCTGCGCGATAAGAGCAACTCGCAGTTGCCCGAACTGCGCGATCTTCTGCGGTAGTTTGTGGTTGTTCGGCGTCAGCGGACGAATGGTTTGTACGAACTGCCGGATCAGTCGTGGCGAGGCACGGAACTCACTGGGCAGCAGCAGATTCGGGGTAAGGTGGGCGGGCACAGGAAAGCGCTGCCACAAGGCGCATGGAGCGGTGACGCACAGCCAGCATCCACTGGTACGCAGGGCCGCTCGCAATCGACCATCGACCCATACCTGGCAGTGTCGGTTGGCAAGCGTCCAGGCGGTTTGTGTGCTCTCCATGCCCAGCTGTCCGGATAGCACAAGCACGATGCTGTGCCAGCCTGCGGGTATCAATGCACTGCTCTGGCGGCCCTCGCAAATTGAGAGGTGGAAGCTGTCCCCTGCCAATGTGCCAACGTCGAGTGTCTGGCTGGCATGGAGGAAGTGTTGCCTGAATTTCACCGTGACTCCTTGCGGTGGACCCATTTCTGGGTCTGACACGCAACGCGCGGGCCGTGAAAGGCGCGCTGGCAGTTGCGATCTCCTTCAGGTAGAGACGCAGGATGGGAGCATCAGCTCAGCTCAGCTCAGCTGCAGCGGTTGAGCGGCAACACTGGGGTCGGTGGGGGGAGCACCATCGTGAAGTGGCAACGCTGGTGTGTCGTTCGTTGGGATCTGGCGTGACTCGATATCGGGGAGTCATTCGAGAACCCCATGGGATCCGCAGGGACGCGGTACCCCGGGCTCTGCGCCCTGCGTAGCTCAGCAGGCGACGATCAATAGTTGACCATCGGCAGTAGTCGAACCCTTGGACGTCGGGCTGGATGCCGCTTTACTGTCGAGATTCTGGCGGCGGGCTTGGCTGGCGGTACATCCGAATGTTTGTTTGAAGGCACGGCAGAATGCATTCTCCGTCTCAAACCCGAGCGCATCGGCAATCTCGCATATCGACAGCCGGGTAGTGCAGGCCATGTTCCAGGCCCGCTGCAGTCGGAGACGTGAGGCAAACTCGAACGGCGTCTCGTCAAAAACGTCGCGATACACCCGGATCAGGTGTGGTGGTGAGTAATTGGCCACCGCGGCGAGGTGGTTGAGATCCAGTCTGGCGTCCACATTGCAGCGGATTAGATGTTGAACCCGTAGCAGTCGCAGCATGGTTTGATGGCGGCGCCGCGCGGTACGGCCACTGCAGCGCTCAAGGTAGTCGCGCATGGTTTGCTGGCGTTCGATCAGCGTATCGCGTAGGACCATCATGCCGTCCTGGATGGCGGCGTTGTTGGCGGTGTTCCGAAAATTGCATCGGCGTGCTATGTGCAGAATGGTGCTGGCGAGCTCGCGATCGCAACGAACCTCATGTGGGATCAAAAGGTTTGTGACCGGGGGCGATCTGGGGATTTGATCCCAAACCGAGGCTGGAGCTGCAATGCAGAGCCACCAGGCAGGTGCGCGATTGGTGTGACGTAGCCCGCCGTCCAGCCAGACCTGCAGATGGTGGCTGAAAATCTGCCAGGGTGCATCGCCACTGTTTAGTTCCAAAACACCGCTCAATACCAGCGTCACGCTTATCCAGCCAAGAGGAACGAGCAGGCGGGCACCGCGGCCACATCCCATGGCAACGTGCACGTCTGTGGCCGGCAGGCTGGCGAGGTCCAACGCCTGGGAGCCATGGATTGAGTGGTGCTGAATTCCCATTTCGTCTCCAACCCCGACCTTGGTCAAGGTGCGCTGAAGTGTCGGAAAGCACTGCATGGGGACGCGTCTTGGGGAAAATCTCACGCCAAACCAATTCCCGCAACGAGAATGAAAATTTCATATTTCGCTCAGGAAAAAAGAAACCCGGCAGTTGCCGGGTAGATTCGGGCTGACCCGCTTGCCCAGTGATTTTGGGCTGAGTAAGGTCGGACTTGCAGAGAGAGAGAATGGGTTTTACCAAGCCCCCGAATGGCACCATCCTGCGCTCATTCCGATGAGTGGCCAGTGCCGTACTTTGCAGTTGAATTGTCGAAAATTGCGATTCTGCTCGATGTTCTGTGGATTCATTTGAAACTATCTGGAGCGGTGATGCGAGCAGAGTTGCAGCAGGCATTGACGGACATGGCCCATGGGCGCCAGCAACGTGCAGAGACGATGATGCGCGCATGTTTGGCTCGGGAGCCAGGCTTTGTGGCGGGCATGGAAGTACTGGCCATGGCGTTGGCACAACAGGGGGCCGCATCGGAAGCGAGGATCTGGTTCGAACGAGCAGCGCACCTGCAGCCGCAGATATCGGCAGCGTGGATGAACCTGGGCAATGTCTGTCTTGAGTGTGAGGACGCCGATGCAGCCGCAGTCGCCTTCCAGCACGCCCGCGCCCTGGGTACCCACGATGTCGCATGGCTGCTGGGATATGGGTTGGCGCTGCTTGGTAAAGCCTGCTTTGTCGAAGCGCATCGCCACCTTGAGGCCGCCTTCTTGCTCGAGCCGGGGGCGGTGGATGTGCGTTTGGCGTATGCCCAGAGCCTGGCCGAGCTCGAATACTTCGATGCGCTATCGGCATGCCTGGATGGACTGACGGAGCCGCCGTGCATCACTACCCAGCGCAGAGCACTCGCGTGGCTTTTGGCGCAGGCGGGAAAAGACCGGGAGGCGGTGCGACTCTACGCGCAGCTGCTGAGTGAGTTCCCGCATGAGGTTGAACTCCGCGCTCAGTATGCGTTGTTGCTTGAGAGGCTCAACCGGGTGGAGGACGCGGCCGAGGTGCTGGATGGCATGATGGCCGACAACGCCGGGAAAGCAGCGGGACTGGTGGCATTGGCGGCGGCACGGGTAGCTCGGCGTCAGCGGCGGCCCGCGGAAGCGATCGCACGGGTGCAGCGTGGTCTGCAGTCATTGCAACCCGCGGCGATGTTGGCGCAACTGCAGTTCGAACTGGCCCGCAGCTACGATCTTCTGGGTAACCAGGATTCAGTAATGACTGCTCTGGAACAGGCCCATCTGGCGGCAGGAAGAGCCTTTGGACAGCGGTCCAAAACGGAGGCGAGCGGGGTGCTTGCCTGGTTGGATCAGCGGCTCGTGCGGCCGTTGAGTGCGCCACCGGCAAAAGCATGCGACCGTGTTGACATGCCTGAGGACCCTGTCTTCCTGGTCGGGTTTCCGCGTTCAGGCACTACCTTGCTGGAACGCATGCTGGATGCGCATCCGCAACTGGCTGCGTTGGACGAACGCCCCGCGCTGGAGGCGGTGATAGACAGGTTGCGATCAGCACCTGGCTGGCGCGGCGATGATCTCGATGCGTCGCTGGCCTCAATGGGGATGGCTGAGGTCGTGGCGGCAAAGCGGCACTATTGGGATGAGGTTGGCCGATACGTGGTGGTCGAAGGGCGATTGGTGGACAAATACCCGTTGACGATGACTCGGCTGCCCTATGTTGCGCAGTTGTTTCCCGCTGCCCATTGGTTGCTGCTGCTACGACACCCTTGCGATTGCGTACTCAGTTGCTACATGCAGGCATTCGGTTCGAATGGAGGTGCATTGGCGTTTGGTTCGCTTGAATCAACTGCGCGTACCTATGCAACCATCATGGCGTGGTGGCAGGAGCAGAGCGCGCAGGTCTCGGCAAACGTCCACATCCTGCGTTATGAAGACTTGGTCAGCGATCCGGACAGGGAGTTGAGTGAAGTGATGAACTTCCTGTCGCTGTCCATGGAGCAGCAGCAGCGTTCTTTCGACGAACAGGCCAGGCGGCGCGAAGTCAGAATCAATACACCAAGCTATGCACAGGTGGCTCAGCCCCTCAATTGCAATGCGGTGGGTCGCTGGCGCAGCTATCGAAAATACTTCACCCAGGATGTGCTAGATGTTCTGGCGCCCTGGGTCCATCGCTACGGCTACACACTTGACTGACGTTGGGGAAAGCGCAGGTAGGTGGAAAGGATGTACTTGTCCTGCTCTGGTGACGCTTCGCCCTGATGTGCGTACATCCAGTACGGTGGGAACATCAGCAGCCTGCCGCAGCGTGGTGCAATGCCCGTGTTCAGGCCGGGAAACCAGGTGCGGCCGCCATTTTCGACATCGTTGAGATACCAGAGAAACACCAGGTAACGATCACAGACGTCATTGATCGAGTCAAAATGTGTCTGGAACTTTTCCTGGCTTCCTGCCAGGTAGCGCTTGAGGATGAGCGGGCTCAACAAGGGGCTGTCAGGAATGGCGATAGGCAGGCCGACATCCGCGTTGTAGCGCTGCAACGACTGACTGATGAGTTGGCGGAAGAAGCCCAGGAAGTTTCCGTCTGCCAAACGACTGACATCCAGCTCGGTCCAGGCACTTTCGTCGAGGCCGGCGCGGACGCCACGGCCATTGCGTTGCTGGAACCGGGATAGCGTATTGAATGAATCGATGAGTTTGCCGCACATCTCTGGCGGCAAACTTTCGTCGTAGCTGCGAATGTAGTGGCGCAGGTCGCTGCCCGTCGCATCCGCTGCGGCGTTGGCCGCAGCGGATGCATCAGCGGTATCAGAAGCGGGCAGTCCAGCGCATCCAGTAGAAACGGCCGATTGCATCGTAGGTCCGCATATCCGTAGAGGCGTTGAAGCCAGAATAGATCAATGGCGGTTGGCGGTCAGTAAGATTGCGCACGCCAATCTGGATGGAGCTGTTGTTCAGATCCTCGAAGCGATAACCAATCTGCAGGTCGGTCTGGGTGAAGGAGGGGACCTTGCGTTTGGCGACGTAACCCGGGTCGCTTACGTCGGCCACATCCGGCGCTTCGTAGACATGGTGCACATAGCGGGTGGTGAGGCTGGCACTCAGGTTGCCTCGTGACCAACTGATGTCATTGAGGGCGCGCCAACGGGCCATGTTGCCGAAGCCGGATGAGGCGTTGTCGACGAATGTCCCTGCCAGTCCGCTGCTTTGGGGAATGCCGGGGAACGCGCCGACGTTGCTGCTCGGGTCACCCGAAAGCAGTTGAACGTCGTACTGGGCCAGATAGGTGGTGTCCAGGTTCCAGCTGAATTTTCCCCACGCGCCTTCCGGGAACAGGTAGCGGAAGCCAAGGTCCATGCCAGCGGTCTTCAAGGTGCCGAAGTTGCCGGTGACGTTGGTCATCTGGGCAACATCGCCTGCATCATCGCGGACGAACGTGTCGCAGAACCGGCCAAAGTTGTAGCACTGGTTCAACAAGACGTTTTCCGGCAGGTTGGTGATGAACTTATCCAGCTTCACCCGCCAATAATCGGCCGTGACACTGAAGCCCTCCAGCCAGCCGGGGCTGTAAACGAAGCCGTAGGTGAGGACGTCGCCTTCCTCGGGCAGCAAGTCGGGATTGGCTACCTGGAACGATGTCACCTGATTGTTGCTTTGGCGGAATGAGCCATCTGTAGGTACCCCCGAGCAGGCATTGGGGTTGCCACCGGTGTAACCGTTGCATGGGTCGGTATAGGTACTTGCGCTCGGCACCGTGGGGGCGTACAGGTCACCGATGGTCGGTGCGCGGAAGACATCCGCATAGGTGGCGCGGACCAGAAGATCGGAGAACGGCTTCCATTCGAGACCGATCTTGGAGTTGGTGGTACCGCCGAAGTTGGAGTAGTCCGAATAGCGCGTTCCCAGGGAGACGTTGAGCTTTTCGGCGAAGGGCATATCTGCGAGCAGCGGAATCAATGCCTCGGCATAAATTTCGTTGACATCGAACTTTCCTGATATGTCACCAAACGTACAAGCTTCCTGGGTGATCAGGCAGACCGTTTCGCCTGGCGGGATGATGGTAAGGAAGTCGCTGCTAGACGTTGCAGACTCTTCGCGGCGCTCCACACCGACTGCGAGCGATACGGCCCCCGCGGGCAGCTGGAACAGATCGCCCGTCACGTTGGCGTTGAAGACCTTCAGGTCGTTTTCGCTACTGCTGTGAATGGTGGGGTTGATCAGCTCCAGAGCAGCCAGCTGAGCCTGGCCGGCAGGCGTACTCGGATCAGGTGGCGGGCCCAGGAAATTGACTGGCAGACAGCCGGCGATGGCAGTGGCCGGATCGCCGGGCGTGCGTACGCAGATGGGATTGCCGGAGGCCGGGTCGATCATGGATGGGCCCAATGCATCTGTCAGGCCAGGGCTGTAAAGGTAACCTCGCACGGCCGTCGTCTGGGGGGTGCGGCCATAGCCATAGGATGCGTCCCAGGACCAACTGCTGTCGCCAAATGCGCCACGCAGCCCCGCAGTGATCTGGTAGGTCTCGGTTTCAAAGCGTGTTGTGCGTGTAGGAATGAAGTCTCGCAGGCGCAAGCGAGCATCTGTAATGTCCACGCCAAATGGGTTGTACATGCTGTCGGCGCTGATCGGCACATTGTCTACTGCCGCACGTCCGTCAAACGGTAGTGGGGCAATGAAGAACGAGGATTCGGTGCGCAACCATGACCCCAACAAGAATCCTTCAATATTGTCGGTGAGCTGATAGTTGCCGCTCATGAACAGTGAGGTACGTTCCTGAGGGGTGAGATTCAAGTTGCCATCGGCCTGGAAGTTATAGACGTCGGTAGCGGGGTTGAAGCAGCGGAAGTCCGACTGCGACGTCCCAGGGCGGCCATCAATCCGGGTGAGCGTGACGTTGTCGCCGCTGCCGCAATTGGGATCGGTCAGGTCAACGCCACCTGCTGAGGCACGCGGTACCACGTAGCGCCCGGTCAGGATGCGGCTGGTCCCGCCGATACCTTTCTCGCCCGCATACAGTTGATAGGGCTGACTGGAGTAGCTGCGGTCCGCGGCGCTGACCTGATCCTCCTTGTCATAGCTCGCCCCCAGCATCAGCCGACCCTTGTCATTGGCGATGCCGAAGGTTGCGTCGAAACGTTGGGTGTCCGCATCACCCCGGGAAGAGGTGCCGTAAAAGGCGCTGGCTTCCAGACCTTCGAAATCCTTGCGCAGGATGAAGTTGACCACGCCGCCGATAGCATCGGAACCATAGATGGCGGAGGCACCATCCTTCAGCACTTCAACCCGCTCGATGAGGGCCATCGGGATGGAGTTGACGTCCACCGCGCCGTTGGCGTTGGAGATGGTGCCGATCCAGCGCTTGCCGTCCACCAGTACCAGGGAGCGGTTTACGCCCAGCCCGCGCAGGTCGACGGTGGCTGCGCCTGCACCGCCGCCATTGTTGACCTGGGGATTGGTGGCGGCACCCGCAATGGCCGGGGTGCGCTGGAGGAATTCGCCCACCGTCGCAGCACCGGAACTTTCGATGTTCTGTCGATCAATGGTGAATACGGGACTGGATGTTTCCAGGTCGGCACGCTTGATGCGCGATCCGGTGACCTGGATGCGGTCCAGATTGGTGGCGTCCTCCTTGGGAGGTGCATCCTGCGCCAGAACGGTGCCGGCTGCACCAAACGCCAGGGCAGCGGTGGAAACAGGTAGCAGGGCAAGGCGAACGGCGTGGCTGAGGGGTTGGATACTCACGGGTGGCTCCGCAATGTGGTGCAGGGGAGCCTTGAAATTACGAATTATTAACCCGCGTGAATGTGCGGATAACATCCGTGAGGATGTGCAAAAACTTGCATTTGGGTGCTTCCGGGGGGCTGAGTTGGATTCAGCGCGCCGCGTACCAGCCCACCACCAGCGCAATCCCCAGCCAAACCGCCTCGGCCACGCCATTGGCCAATGAAAGCAGGGTCCAGGCCAGGTGTGGGCCCATGCGCAGGGCTGACTCCCAGGGAGCCAGGCCCATCGGGCCGCCGATATAGGTGGCTGCGATCGCCCAGTTGGCGGCCACGGCGATGATGAGGGTGGCCAGCAGGGTGAGGATCACCCGGCCGCTACCGGCACGGAAGGCGCCAAGACGCAGCATCCACGCTGCTTCCAATGCCGCGATCACGGCCATCCAGCCCGCCTGGGTGCCAGTGGCAAGGGCGGCGAGCAGCCACGCAACGGTGATGGTGATGCTTCCCAGCAACAACAACACGAGCCAAAGCCAAGGGCCGGGGCGCTTGGCGGGTGAAGAAACAGGCGACATGGGTATTCCCGAACAGATTCCGCAGCATAGCGTTTCAGCGGCGAGTGCGCTCAGTCGGATAAAATGTCCGTATTGCGGGTAGCCACCGCGTCCCCATATCGATCCACATGTACTCGCGTAGCAGTGAACCAGTTCATTTTGAGCGTGATTGCCCGGCCGTGATGGTGCCGCAGGGCGACAGCGTGACCCTGCCTGCCGGCAGTTACGGCTATATCACCCAGGCCCTGGGTGGCAGCTATACCGTGTTTGTCGAGGGCAACCTGTTCCGCATTGCCGGCAAGGACGGCGATGCAATCGGCAAAGAGGCGCCGGCGGGGCTGGAACTGCCTGAGAACGCTGGCGACGAGGACGTCGAAAAGCTGGTCTGGGAGCAGTTGCGCACTTGTTTTGACCCCGAAATTCCGTTCAACATCGTTGATCTTGGGCTTATCTACGAGGTTGACATCAAGCACCTGGACGACGGCCAGCGCGAGATCGACGTCAAGATGACCCTCACTGCGCCGGGTTGCGGCATGGGTGAGATCCTGGTGGACGACGTGCGCAGCAAGCTGGAGATGATCCCGACAGTGGCCCAGGCCGATGTCGAGCTGGTGTTCGACCCGCCGTGGGGGCGTCACATGATGTCCGAGGCGGCCCGGTTGGAAACTGGCATGCTGTAAGGCCACGCCGGCCAGGCCGGTGCTGGTTTGTGTTGCACCCCGATGCCGCGGTGGTATCGGGGCTGTCCCATCCCGCAATCTGGAAGGAATTATCCGGTGTCCCAGTCTTCCCTGAGCTTCGATGTCACCCGTTCGGACCACCCGCGCAGCGCCGAGGAGCGCGCCAATATCCTGCAGAAGCCGGGTTTTGGTGTGTATTTCACCGACCACATGGTGGCCGTACGTTGGGACAAGGACGCTGGCTGGCACGATGCGGCGGTAACGCCGTACGGCCCGATTTCGCTGGACCCGGCGGCTGCGGTGCTGCATTACGGTCAGGAAATCTTTGAAGGCATCAAGGCCTATCGGCATGCCGATGGCTCGGTGTGGACCTTCCGTCCGGAAGCCAATGCCGCGCGCCTGCAGCGTTCGGCGCGGCGCCTGGTGCTGCCGGAGCTGCCGGCCGAGATCTTTGTCGAGTCGCTCAAGCAGTTGGTGGCGCTGGACAAGGACTGGGTGTCCGACGCTGACGAGGCCAGCCTGTACTTCCGTCCGTTCATGATCGGCGACGAGGCATTCCTGGGTGTGCGCGGCGCACACAAGGCCACCTACTACGTGATCGCCAGCCCGGCCGGCCCGTACTTCGCCAAGGGCGTGGCACCGGTGGCGATCTGGTTGTCCACCGACTTCGCACGTGCGGCCAAGGGCGGCACCGGTGCAGCCAAGTGCGGTGGCAACTACGCTGCCTCGTTGCTGCCGCAGCAGCAGGCGCAGGCGCAGGGGTGCTCGCAGGTGCTGTTCCTGGATCCCATCGAGGGCAAGTACCTGGAAGAGCTGGGCGGCATGAACGTGTTCCTGGTCTATGGCAAGGAAAACAAGCTGGTCACCCCGGCGCTGTCGGGCAGCATCCTGGAAGGCATCACCCGCGAATCGCTGCTGCAGCTGGCCCGCGATCGTGGCATGACCGTGGAAGAGCGCAAGGTCACCATCGACGAGTGGAAGCAGGGCGTGAGCTCGGGGGAGATCACCGAAGTGTTCGCTTGCGGTACCGCTGCGGTGATCACCCCGATCGGTCAGCTCAAGGGCGAAGGCTTCTCGGTAGGCGACCTCAATGCGCCGGCCGGCGAGGTGACCATGTCGCTGCGCAAGGAACTGACCGATATCCAATACGGCCGTCAGCCCGACCGCCATGGTTGGTTGGTGCGCCTGGACGCCTGAGCCGCGCAGGTGCGTGTTTGAGCAAACCCGTTGCGGCGCCTGCCGCAACGGGTTTTTCTTTGTCCGAACAAGCCATGTCCGGGACATGCGTAACCGTACGGTTTGACGCCCAAACGTCAAGGAATAAGCTAATTCCCTTTACGAATCACTCACTTATGTAAACGTGACTTGCGCGACAGTTTCGACTGCAACCTGCTTGTCATGGGTTCAGTTGCCGTTTACTGTCCGCCAACGGATCGGTAACAGGGGACTGGTTCGGGTAGTTCTACCCGGGCAGCAACCTCTTCAATCTGGCAGGGCCCCGGGTAGGACTGGCGCCGCGCAAGCGGCTTCCTCTCAATGTAGAAGGGCTCATCAATGTCTTCCAAATCGCGCCGTACGTTCGTTCGTGGGTTGGTTGTTGTTGGCACTGCTTCGTTGTCCTCCCTGCTTTTGTGCGCGCCCGCCTGGGCGGGTGATGTTCATCTGGCGGGTCTGGATTCGGCCCCCACCAACCAGCGTTTCATCATCAAGTACCGTCAGGACACCCGCCAGGCCGCGGGCGAGACGGCACTGAAGCAGACCCTTTCCTCCGCCGCGCGCTCGTTGCCGGCGCGCGCCGGCAAAAGTGTCGGCGTACAGCACATGCGCCGCTTGGCGGTAGGGGCGGACGTGGTCCGTGCCGATGCCAGGCTGGACCGCGCCGACGCTGAAACGCTGATGCGCAAGCTCGCTGCCGACCCCAACGTCGAGTACGTGGAAGTCGATCGTCTCAACACCATCAGCCTGACACCCAATGACACCCGCTACAGCGAACAGTGGGGATACTCGGGCACCTACGGCATCAAGGCGCCGCAAGCGTGGGACAGCGCCACCGGCACCGGCGTGGTGGTGGCGGTGTTGGATACCGGCATCACCAGCCATAGCGATCTCAATGCCAATGTGCTGCCAGGCTACGACTTCATCGCCGACACTTCGGTGTCCAACGATGGCAACGGCCGCGATGCTGATGCCAGCGACCCGGGTGACTGGGTGGCCGCCAACCAGTGCGGTGGCACCCATGCCGCGCAGAACTCCAGCTGGCATGGCACCCATGTGGCCGGCACCATCGCCGCGGTAACCAACAATGCCAAGGGCGTGGCCGGTACCGCCTTCAACGCCAAGATCCTGCCGGTGCGCGTGCTGGGCACCTGTGGCGGTTACGACTCCGATATCGCCGACGCCATCATCTGGGCCTCCGGTGGCACGGTCAGTGGTGTACCCGCCAACGCCAACCCGGCTGAAGTGATCAACCTCAGCCTGGGTGGTTCGGGCAGTTGCGGTACCACCACCCAGAACGCCATCAATGCGGCAGTGGGTCGCGGCACCACCCTGGTGATCGCCGCTGGCAACAGCAATGTCAACGTGTCCACCGCATCACCGGCCAACTGCAACAATGTCATTGCCGTGGGTGCCAACGACAGCGCCGGCAAGCGCTCCATCTGGAGTACCAGCCAGCAGTCCAACTTCGGCACTCTGGTGGACGTCTCCGGGCCGGGCAGCAATATCCTGTCCACGCTCAACAGCGGCACCAAGGGCCCGTCTGCCGAAAGCTACGCGTCGTATGGCGGCACCTCCATGGCCACCCCGCATGTAGCTGGCGTGGTGGCATTGGTGCAATCGGTGTCCAATCCCATCAAGACCCCGGCGCAGGTTGAGGCCCTGCTCAAGAGCACGGTCACGCCGTTCCCGGCAACGCCGGACAAGGCGATTGGTGCCGGTATCGTCAACGCCCAGGCAGCAGTGGCAGCGGCGCTTGGTGGCACCAATCCGCCGGATCCGGGTACCGGTGGCACGGTGTTGACCAATGGTGTGCCGCTGACCGGCCTCACCGGTGCAACCGGTGCCAGCACCTTCTACACCGTGCAGGTACCGGCCGGCGCCACCAACCTGGTCATCGCCAGCTCCGGCGGCACGGGCGATGCGGACTTGTACGTGCGCGCGGGCAGCCAGCCCACCACCTCCACCTACGATTGCCGTCCGTACAAGAGCGGCAATGCGGAAAGCTGCAGTTTCGCCACCCCGGTGGCCGGCACCTACCACGTCATGTTGTCTGCGTACGCCGCATATTCGGGCGTTAGCCTGCAGGCCAGCTGGAGCACCGGCAGCAGCGGTGGCGGCAGCCAGACCTATAGCAGCAGCGGCGCGGTGAACATTGTCGACAATGCAACCGTGGAAAGCGCAGTCAGCGTTTCCGGTCGCAGCGGCAATGCCCCGGCGTCCACGCCGGTGGCGGTGGACATCAGCCACACCTGGAAAGGTGACCTGAAGGTGGACCTGGTGGCACCGGATGGCAGCGTCTACGTGCTGAGCAATTACGCCGGCGGCAGCGCAGACAACATCAAGCAGACCTTCACCGTGAACCTGTCCAGCGAGGCCCTCAACGGCAACTGGAAACTGCGCGTCAACGACAAGGCCAGTGGTGACACGGGCACCCTCAACAGCTGGTCGATCACGTTCTAAGCCGCGGGTAACCGCGTAGCAGACATGCAACGTCCCAATGGGCCCCTGGCGTATTGCCAGGGGCCCATTGTCTTGTGCCCGGTGGGAGCGACGTAAGCCGCGATGCTGCGACTGCATCCGCGACAACTACTCCGGCCTCGGATAAAACGACGATGTCACAGCAGGCGACTTCCTGGAACGAACCTGGCACGTAGGGGCCATCTTCAGCGAATTCCATACAGCGCAAGGTGCGGACGTGGGCGACATCGGAGAGCGTCGTATCACGGCGCATCTTCTCCGACAGATACCCGCGCAGTGATCGCCGCAAATTGGCGCCCCGATAGAGCCCAACTCTGATGGGCTGCGTTGCAGCAGCAGCTTACTGTCCAGCAACGGATCGGCGATGGGGGCCAGTCCTGACAGCTGGATCCGGCAACGGCGTCAAACGGCTGGGCACCGGATGCAGCACCGGCCGCGTAGGCGGCATTCTCATCAAAGAGGGTGCATCAATGTCATCAACATTGCACTGTGCGCGTGGCTGCCGGCGGTTTGCGGCCGGCGCGATACCGCTTTGTCTGCTGCTTCCCTTGCAACAGGCAGGCGCTGCCGAGGTAATACTGGATGGGCTGTCATCGGAGCGAACCCATCAGCGTTTCATCATCAGATATCGCGAGGATGGCAGTTTGCCCCGGGATCGGGTGTTGTTGCACACGCGCCTTGCCAACGCGGCGGCGGCATTGCCGGCACGCAGCGGTAGAGCCGTCACCGCAAAGCCGCTTCGTCATCTGGCAGCAGGGGCAGAGTTGGTGCAGGTGGACGTGCCGCTGGATCGGAGGGACGCCGAGACCTTGATGCGGCGGCTGGCCGCGGAGCCCGATATCGCGTCCGTCGAAGTCGACCGACGTTTCACGATTGCTGCGACACCCAATGATCCGCGATTCGCCGATCAATGGGCGTATACCGGCACGTATGGCATCCGCGCCGCACAGGCGTGGGATCATGCCGCTGGCGCAGGTGTGGTGGTTGCCGTGTTGGACACCGGCATCGCTGCGCACAGTGACCTGGATGCCAACGTGCTGCCTGGCTACGACTTCATCACCGATCTGGCGATGGCCAACGACGGTGACGGCAGGGACGCGGACGCGCGTGATCCTGGTGACTGGGTGGAAGCCAATCAGTGCGGCGGCAGCCATGCGCCGGAGGCATCCAGTTGGCACGGCACGCACGTCGCCGGCACGGTGGCAGCGGTAAGCAACAATGGTCGGGGTGTGGCGGGCACCGCACCGGCGGCACGTATTCTGCCGGTGCGCGTGCTTGGGACCTGCGGCGGCTATATGTCCGATATCGCGGACGCGCTGGTGTGGGCCGCAGGTGGTTCGGTCGCAGGTGTCCCGGACAATGCGCATCCGGCCGAGGTGATCAACCTCAGCCTTGGCGGGAAGGGGGCGTGCAGTAGCCTCTTGCAGGGTGCCATCGATACTGCGGTTGCCCGTGGTGCCACCATCGTCGTCGCGGCGGGCAACAGCAATGCCAACGCGAGCAATGCATCGCCAGCCAACTGCCAGCAGGTGATCGCCGTGGGCGCCAACGACAGTGCCGGAAAGCGTTCGATCTGGAGCGCGGTTCAGCAGTCCAACTACGGCGCGGTGGTGGATCTGGCTGCGCCGGGCAGTGACATCCTGTCCACGCTGAACAGTGGCAGCAAAGCGCCTTCGGCGGAGAGCTACGCCTATTACGGCGGCACATCGATGGCGGCGCCGCATGTTGCGGGCGTGGTGGCCATGGTGCAGGAAGTCTCCGAGCCGACGCGCACGCCCGCGCAGGTGGAAGCATTGCTGAAAGCAACGGTGACGCCGTTCCCCAAGGAGCCGGATCGGGCGATTGGGGCAGGTATCGTCAACGCGCAGGCGGCAGTAGATGCTGCAATCAACGGTACGCTGCCACCCGCACCTGAGCCCGAACCAGACACCGAGCTGCTCAACGGGGTGGTGCTTGGTGGGGTGGCGGGGGCCAAGGGCAGCAACCGCTACTACCACCTCCAGGTACCGGAAGGCGCCTCCAACCTGCTGATCAGCATCGCTGGGGGCTCGGGAGACGCAGACCTGTACGTGCGGGCAGACGCCAGGCCAACAGTGAGCGCCTATGATTGCCGGCCGTTTCGCGGTGGCAATGGCGAGAGTTGCAGCATTCCGAGGCCACGCGCTACCCGCTATCACGTGATGCTGAGCGGCTATAAGACATACGCCGGGATCAACCTGAAAGCCAGTTGGAGCAACCAGCCATCGCAAACCTACGCCAATGGTCAGCGGATCGATATCGCCGACTATGCGACGGTTGAAAGCACCATCAACGTTGCCGCGCGCGATGGCAATGCGCCCGGCGCCACACCGGTAACCGTGGACATTGCTCACCCGTGGCGCGGTGACCTGAAGCTGGAACTACTGACGCCCGGCGGGCGCGCCCATCTGTTGAGCAACTACGAGGGCGGAAGTGCCGACGACATCCGGCAGACGTTTGAGGTGGACCTGTCCGCTGAACAGCTGCAGGGCGATTGGACCTTGCGCATCCATGACAAGGCCAGTGGCGATACCGGCTGGTTGAATGGATGGACGATCACCTTCTGACGGCGTGTCGCCTGTTGTGCACGGGCCCCCACGGAGTACAGGTGCGGAACCAGGCTGCCAGGACACGGTGCTGGACGGGGACCCGCTGCGGGCACCGTCAAATTTCTGAAGCAACGAGGCCTTTGGCACACGCTGCCATGCCAACAATGGGCAGCCTGCCACGGCATCGATGGGTGACAGGTTGTCCGCAGGCAGCAGCACGGCAGGAAGATTGCGGCGGCGGTGCCGGGACCACCTCACGCTTCGCAGATGTCAGCGTGGTCGGCCTGCAGGACCTGCAGTGCCATGGCCGGGGCGATGTCCAGCAAGAGCCCGCGCTGGCCGGCATTGATGTACAGCGTTCCATGCTGCTCGGCGCTATTGGCGAAGACCACCCTGGCCGGGCGCTGCTGGGCAAAAGGGGTGATCCCGCCGACTTTGTAGCCGCTGCGTTTCTCAGCCTCGGCCACATCCATCATCTGTGCGTGCTTGCCGCCGCAATGGGCGGCAAGCTTTTTCAGAGAAAGCCGCTGGTCGGAAGGAATGACCGCGATCACGGGTTGTTTGTCGACCCAGGCCATCAAGGTCTTGAACATCCGCGCCGGGACAATGCCCAAGGCCTGCGCCGCTGCCAATCCCTTGCTATCCACATCTGCCGAATAGTCGTAGGCATGCAGGCCGTAGCGGATGCCAGCCTTGTCCAGGGCGGCGGTGGCGCGGGTGCTTTTGGCCATTACGCCGATTCGAAGCGATTGGCGTCCACGTTCTTGCGGACTTTTTCCGGATTCCAGATCCGGCCGTTCATGGCGATGTAGACGCCTTCCGGCAGCGATTGCACGGCGCCGATGGCGCAGCCGATATTGAACTCGGCATCGGAGCCACGGAAGCGGGCCGGGCTCAGCGCGCCGGTCATCACGATGGTCTTGCCAGGGATGGTGCTCAGTACCTTGCCGGTGGCGACCATCGAGTCGGTGCCATGGGTGACCAGCACATGGCGGGTAGGTTGCGCAGCGATGGTGGCGCGGATCAGCTCGCGATCATCGTCGGTGATATGCAGGGAGTCCTTGCGCAGGATCGGGATCACATTGAAACGGAAGGTGACGCCGAGCTCGCGCAGGATCATGCCGATCTGCGGGTCGCCGATCTGGTAATCGGATTTGTCGTCGAAATAGATCTTGTCGATCGTGCCACCGGTGGTGACGATCAGGAGTTCTTCCATCATTGCGGTAAATCCTTGCGGTGACTGCCAGCGGCCAGGGCCACGATGCTGCGAATGATAATGCCCCCGCAGGAGCGGCGTAAGTCGCTAGCGCTGTAGCCGGTCGGCTCGAAACTGTAGCAGCGCCGGGGCCTGCCAGTTCCGCCACTCACGCAGCCCCAGCCGGTGCAGACGCTGGCTCCGCAGCGTGCAAGGGGAATGTCGCGGCGATTGGATCCCTTCCTTTGCGGTCGCCAGGGGGCAGGGGATGCAAGGCTTCCGCAGCACAGCCGGCTGCGTCGGCTCGCACCACTCCTACCGAGGAGCCTTCCCGCGCGCGAAACGCGCGCGCATGCCGGGCACACTGACCAGCGCCACGATCAGCAGGGCCAGTGCGATTTCGGCCCAGGCGTACAGGGCGGTGTCGCGGTGGCTCCAGGCGCTCATCACGCCATGGCTGAACCAGAAAAGGGCCAGCACGCCGGCCCAGAACCGGGCAGACGCGCGCTGCGCCAGTACCCCTAGCAACAGCAACACTGGCGGCGCAACGAACACCAGCAGCACCGCGACCAGATGACGATCAGCCCGGAACCACCAGCCGTACAGGCCGGCCAGCAGCGCCAAGGCAAGAGCCAGCAGCAGATCCCTGGCGCGCAGGCTCATTGGTCCAGGCGCCTGGCGATGTCGGCAACGCGCCGGCCCAGCACACGCGCCAGATGGGCTTCGTCATCCGTGGGTTGCGGATCACCCTCGGTGCCGGAGACATGGCTGGCGCCGTAGGGGGTGCCGCCGCTGCGGGTGTGGCTCAGAGCAGGTTCGGTGAACGGGATGCCGACGATCAGACAGCCGTGATGCAACAGCGGCAGATGCATCGACAGCAAGGTCGATTCCTGCCCGCCGTGCATCGAGGCGGTGGATGTAAACACCGCCGCCGGCTTGCCGGCCAGCGTGCCATTGACCCATTCAGCGCCCAGGCCATCCAGGAAGTGCTTCATCGGCGCGGCCATGTTGCCGAAGCGGGTAGGGCTGCCCAATACGATGCCGCTGCATTCGGCCAGGTCGTTGATCTCGACGTAGGGCGCGCCTTCTTCCGGCACCGGCGGCGCACTGGTCTGGGTGACCGCCGCGACCGGTGGCACGCTGCGCAGGCGGGCGCTCATGCCCGGCACTTCGCCGATACCGCGGGCGATCTGCCGCGCCAGCCGGGCCACCGAGCCGCCACGGCTGTAATAGAGCACCAGAATTTCCGCCATCGCACTGTCCACTCATCCACCAGGAACCGGCAGTATCGACGATGCGGGGTACGCTTTGCATCGGGTACCCTTGGCCCATGGAGCCATTGGATTCGCTCAACCTATGGATGGAACGCCTGCGTGACCGCGCGCGCGTGACCACCTTTGCTCGCTTCCTGTGGAAGCGCTTCATCGATGACCGCCTGTTCCAGGCAGCCGGTTCATTGGCCTACACGACGGTGTTTGCGCTGGTGCCGCTGGCGATCGTGGTATTCGGGGTGCTGTCGGCGTTCCCGATGTTCGACCGCTGGAGCGAAGCGCTCAGCGATTATGTGTTCTCCAATTTCGTGCCCTCCGCCGCGCGCGCGGCCGAAGGCTATCTGAAGCAGTTCTCGGCCAGCGCCGGGCAGCTGACCGCGGCAGGCTTCATTGCGCTGGTGGTGTCCTTGCTGATCACCCTCAACAGCGTCGAGCAGACCTTCAACCGTATCTGGCGCGTGGCCTCGGCGCGGCCCAAGCTCACCCGCTTCCTGGTGTACTGGACGGTGCTGACGCTGGGGGCGCTGTTGGCCGCTGCATCGCTGGCGGTGTCGGCCAAAGTGCTGTCGCTGCCGCTGTTCGGCACCACCGAGGGCCGCTGGCTGGCCGACATCGGCCTGCGGCTTACGCCGGTACTGATCGAGTTCGTCTGCGTCATGCTGATCTTCCGGGTGGTGCCCCACCACGTGGTGAAGTGGCGTCATGCGGTGCCTGGCGCCTTGCTGTCGGTTGTGCTGCTGGAGCTGGTGAAATGGGGCATGGGCCTGTACTTGGGCAGCTTCCAGTCGTACCAGAAGCTTTATGGCACGGTGGCCTTCGTGCCCATCCTGCTGCTGTGGATCTACCTGAGCTGGGTCGCGGTGTTGCTGGGGGCCTCGCTGGCATCGTCGATAGCCGCGTTCCGCTACCAGCCTGCGGCGTTGCGCCTGCCACCGGGCTGCGAGTTGTATGGCCTGCTGCGCCTGATCGGTCGATTCCGGGAAGCGCGGGCGCAGGGCCTGAGCCTGGACGAAGAACAGATCCTGCAACTGGAGCCGATGCTTACCGATTCGCTGCTCCAGCAGTTGCTGGAAGTGATGGAGCGGATCAATCTGCTGCGCCGTGACGAACTCGGCCAATGGCTGCTGTCGCGTGACCTGGACAGCATCAGCCTGGACGAGATCTATGTCGGCTCGCAGCTGCGCATTCCGGTGGGCGAGCAGTACCTGCCGCTGCGCGATGACAGCCTGGGCAGGGCGGCCTGCCGGGCACTGGATGAACTGCGCGTGCCGCTGCGCGAGTTGCTCAAACGTCGCGTCGAAGATATTTACGCTACAAACGGAGAGACCTGATGAATTCCAAGTTGCTTCCGCTGGCGTTGCTGGCCTTGTCCCTGGTGGCCTGCAAGGCGCAGGCGCCACCCCCGGCACCGGCCGCGCCTGCCCCTGCAGCGGCGCCGACCACGCCGGCAGCGCCCGCCGATGATGGCCAGGCCACGGTCGTGCAGCAGACCGCAGAGCTGCCGCAGTTGCAGGTGCCAACGGTGGACGGCAAGGCCTATGACCTGGCCAGCCACCGTGGGCAATGGGTAGTGGTCAATTTCTGGGCGACCTGGTGCGCGCCGTGCCTGCAGGAAATGCCGGAACTGTCGGCCTTGCACGTCATGCGCAGCAACGTTGAAGTGGTTGGCCTGGCCTACGAGGACATCGAGCTTGACGAGATGCAGACGTTTCTCAAGGAGCATCCCGTGGCCTACCCGATCGCCATCATCGATACGTACAACCCACCCAAGGATTTCGCCACCCCGCGTGGGCTGCCGATGACCTATCTGATTGCCCCGGATGGCAAGGTGGCCAAGCAGTTCCTGGGCCCGGTGAATGCCCAAGAGATCGAGCAGGCCATCGTGGCTGCAGGCGGCAAGGCGGCTTGAGGTCGCTGTTGTGGGTCAGCTATGGCTGTCGTCGCCGCCTCGTTGCTTGTTCAAGCCACGTCCACAGGCCCGCCGCAAGGCCGCACAGGGTGAGTAGTGCGGCTGCCAGCGACAGCCATTGCGGGACGGTGCCGAAGACCAGGATGCTGGGCCGATAAGGGGGCGGGGTGGCTCCGGCCGCGACATGGAATGAGCGAAGCGCCAGTCCCGATACAGCATCAATGCAATGGGAGCTGCAGCTGCCGCCGTTGCGCAGATGAAAACAAGAAGTGTGCGGCGCAGGAGGGTGCTGAGCATTGGCAGGGTGGCCTGATGTGGCGACATTGCTTGCTGGAGCTTACCCGTCCCCGGTCCTTCCATCTGCTGCGCGGAAGGAGGAGGTTGAAGCCGCTTTCGCTGCCGCCTGACAGATCGCCGAAAACAGCCCCCTCCCTGCCACGAAGCCAAGGGGCGGATAGGGGAGAGGTGAGCCTGGGTCTTCCGGCACTGCCAGTGTCGCAGTTGATGGCGCTCCCGCCGTAGCCCTTGCCGAGCATGGCTCGGCACTACCGCAGCTCGTTCAACATGGCCGGTGGCTTCTGCCGAGCATGGTTCGGCACTACCTCAGCTCTTTCAGTATGGCCGGTGGCTTCTGCCGAGCATGGCTCGGCATTACAGCCAGGAACGGGGGTTATGGCTTGGCTGTATCCTCATCCAGCGCAAACGCCGGGATCGGATTCACGACACCGTACTTTTCCTTCTTCGGCTTGCCCGGCAATGGCGGCAGCTCGATCAGTGGCTCGTCGATGTGGGTATCGGGCAGCCGATCCAGCAGATCGCGGATCAGCGTCAGGCGGCCCAGCTTCTGGTCGTTGAAGTCCACCAGTGTCCACGGTGCATGCGTGCTGTGGGTAGCCTCCAGCATGGCTTCGCGGGCCTTGCCGTAGTCGGCATAGGCCTGGCGTGACTTGAGATCTACTGGTGACAGCTTCCAGCCCTTGAGCGGATCTTCGCGACGTTCGGCAAAGCGCTTTTCCTGCTGGTCCTGATCCACGCACAACCAGTACTTGAACAGCAGGATGCCATCGTCCACCAACAGCTTCTCGAATATCGGTGCCTGTTTCAGGAAGGCCTTGTACTGCGCATCGGTGCAGTAGCCCATCACCTTCTCGACGCCGGCGCGGTTGTACCAGCTGCGGTCCATCAACACGATCTCACCGGCGGCAGGCAGGTGCGCGACATGGCGCTGGAAGTACCACTGGCTGTCCTCGCGTTCGCTTGGCTTGGGCAGGGCGACCACCCGGCACTGGCGCGGGTTGAGGTGCTTGGCAATGTCCTGGATCACGCCGCCCTTGCCGGCGGTATCGCGGCCTTCGAACAACGCCAGTACGCGTTGCCCGCTGTGCTGGGCCCAGCGTGCCATGTTGGCCAGTTCCAGCTGCATGGGTTCCAGCAGCTGTTCGTATTCCTTGCGTTTGAGCTTGCCCATGGTCACTCCCGGTAGGAGCGTCGAGCGTAACGCAGCCGTGTGTCAGCCCGCGTCTACATCACCATCCTGCCAGCCGTGACGGTGGGCGAGCTGCTGCAACAGATGGCTGAAGTCACCGGCGAATCCCTGCATGTCGAACAGCCCGCTCTGGTCCCGGGCGTGTTGCACGCGTACGCGCAGCGCTTGCAACGCGGCAGGGTCGTTGCCCAGGGCAATGGCGCGGGCGACAAAGGCAGCGTCGTCGGCCATGTTCATGTCTTGCAGGCCCAGGTGGTGGTTGAGGCTGCCGGCCACGCGAGCGGCAAAGGTTGCGCCGGGCACGGTCAGCACCGGGCAGCCTGCCCACAGGGCATCGGAAGCCGTCGTGTGGGCGTTGTAGGGGTTCGTGTCCAGGAACAGGTCGGCGTGCCCATAGCGGGACAGGTAGTGCGGATGCGGCAACTTGTCCATGAAGACCAGGCGGGCGGGGTCTACCTGTTGCTGGCGGGCCGCCTGGCGCAGGCGCTGGTCGGCGTTGCCTGGCCCTGCGAGCAACCACAGTACGCTGCCGGGCACGCCTTGCAGCGCCTGCAACAGGCGCCGGACGCTGCGCGGGTTGAGTTTGTAGCTGTTGTTGAAACAGCAGAACACCACGCCGGTCTCGGGCAGGCCGCAGGCCTCACGCGGTGGCGGCGGTTCGATCTGGCGGGTGTTGTCCGAGGGCTGAAAGGCGCGCGGCAGGCGCAGTACCTTCTCGCTGAAAGCGGTCTCCAGTGCCGCCGGCAGCACGAAGTCATCGGCAAGCACATAGTCCATCCACGGCGCGCCCGAAGTGCCGGGGTAGGCCAGCCAGTTCAGCTGCAGCGGCGCCGGACGCATCGCCAGTACCTCCGGGGTGCCGCCACCGCCCCAGCCGCGCAGGTCGAACAGGATGTCGATACCCGCAGCACGGATGCGCTGCGCGATCTGCGCATGGGTTTGTTCGCTGACATCATGCACGCGCGCCGCCACCTGCAAGCGTTGGCGGATAGCGCTGCCGTCGTCGGCGTTGAGGGCGAACAACTGCACCTGCAAGCGTGGATGCGCGCGCAGCTGTTCGAACAGGGCCGCGGTCAACAGGCCGGTGGGGTGGGCCCCAAATCCGTTGGATAGAAAGCCGATCTGCAACGGCCCCTGCGTGCGGATGCTGGTGGCAGGTAGCCGCCGAATCGATTGCGCAAGCACCATGGCGCGCTGCCGCGCACAGGCCAGTTGCTCGCCCGCACTGGCGTCCTCGCTGAGAAACGCGAAAGGCTCGACCGCCGGATTGCCTTGTGCCACCGCACGCCGTACCTGCGCCGACAAGGCATCAAGGTCGCGCCAATCACACAGGCGGCGTTGCCAGTTCAGGCGCTGCGCGGCCATGTAGGCCTCCTCCGGCGCCAGCGCATGGGCGCGTCGATAGGCATCGGCTGCCGCTTCGGGTTGTCGTGCATCTTCCAGTACATGGCCCAGCCACAGCGCCATGCCCGGATGCTGCGGCGCCAACTGGCAGGCACGCTGCAGCAACGCAGCGGCGTCGTCATGACGTCCTTGCATCCAGCGGGCACGGCCGAGCCTGGCCAGCGCTTCGGGGTGCTGTGGGCGCAGCTGCAATGCGTGGTTGGCCGCGCTTTCACCGGCGGCGATGTCACCGGCTCCGAGTTCGGCATCGGCCAGCATCACCCAGGCAATGAAGTCACCGGGCTGGCGGCTGACGGCAAGGCGGAGTTGGTCGCGTTCGCTGAGGGCGTGGGTCATGGTCTGGCTTTGTTCCCTCCCTTGTACGCAGCTCGGGGGCCGGCTGGGCAGGGATAGATGTTGATTCTGCTCTGGGCTGGCGACCAAGGCCAAATCCAAAGGCAGCAGCGAAGTCCAACGCCAGCCGTCTCCGATCCGTCCGGCACGAAGGCCTGCGGTCGGTCATCAGGCGGCGCGTCGGTGGCGTGCAAGCAGACCATCTTCACCTGCTGCGCTGTGCGCAAGGGAGGGAGCGAAGCCTGCGCCCTCCGCAAGGTTGGGCGAAGTGAGCCTTCAGGTCCCTTCAGCCAACCGTGCCAGCTCATCCACCTGGTGCTCGTGCTGCAGACGCGCAACCAGATCGTCCATCGCGCCTTCGATGATGTTGGGCAGGTCGTACAGGGTAAGGCCCTCGACGCGGTGGTCGGTGATGCGGCCCTGCGGGAAGTTGTAGGTGCGGATACGCTGGCTGCGGTCGCCGCTGCCTACCTGCAGGCGGCGCGACTCGGCCTGCGCCGCGGCCTGCTTGCTGCGTTCGGCATCCAGCAACTGCGCCTTGAGGCGCTTCATCGCCTTGTCGCGGTTGGCGTGCTGGCTGCGCTCGGTCTGGCATTCCACCACCACGCCGCTGGGGACGTGGGTGATGCGGATGGCCGATTCGGTCTTGTTGACATGCTGGCCACCGGCGCCGGAAGAACGGTAGGTGTCCACCTTCAGATCCGCCGGGTTGATCGTCACGTCCTCGACATCATCGGCTTCGGGGATGATCGCCACGGTCGCCGCCGAGGTATGGATGCGGCCCTGGGATTCAGTGGCCGGTACGCGCTGCACGCGATGCGTGCCCGATTCGAATTTCAGCCGCGAATACGCACCACGCCCCACCACGCGCGCCACGACTTCCTTGTAGCCGCCATGCTCACCGGGGTTGTCCGATTCGATCTCCACCTTCCAACCCTGGCGCTCGGCGTAGCGGGCGTACATGCGGAACAGGTCGCCGGCAAAAATCGCCGCCTCATCGCCGCCGGTGCCCGCGCGTACCTCCAGGAACAGATTGCCTTCGTCGCGTGGATCGCGTGGCACCAGCAGCAGGGCCAGTTCCTCGTCCAGGAGCTGCAGGCGCGCCTGGGCAGCGCTGATTTCCTCTTCGGCCAGCTCGCGCAGCTCCGGGTCGGCGCGCATGGCCTCGGCCGAGGCAAGGTCGGCCTTGGCGCGGGCCTCGTCAGCCAGCGCGTTGGCGATGGGTTCCAGTTGTGCGAACTCGCGGGAGAAGTTGCGGAAGCGCTCGTTGTCGGCGACCACGTCGGGGTCGGAAAGCAGGCGTTCCAGTTCTTCACGGCGCTCGGCCAGTGCCAGCAGCTTACGGCGCAGGGTCGGCGTCATCGGTCCTCGCAACAGGGTGGTGATACCCGGGGATAGCCGGGAACAGGCGCTCGGCGGCGCGGGTTGTCTCAGTATCGCCTTCCAGCGCGGCCTGGCGAAGGGCTGCGGTAGGCGGATGCAGCAGGCGGTTGGTCAGGCCATGGGCCAGTTGCTCCAGCACTTCCTCGGCGGGCTTGCCATGGGCCAGCTGCTGGCGCGCCTTGGTCAGCAGTTCGGCACGGGTGGCCTCGCCGAACGCGCGCAGCTGCCGCATCGGTGCCTGCAGCTGGGTAGCGCGCAGGTTTTCCAGGTAGCGGGTGACCTGCAGATTGATGATGGCTTCGGCTTCGGCGGCGGCTTCGCGGCGGCCACGGCGGTTCTCTTCCACCGCCCGTTCCATGTCGTCCACCGTGTACAGGTAGGCATCGCCCAGGGTGGCTACGCTGGCTTCGATATCGCGCGGAACCGCCAGGTCGAACAGCAGCATCGGCTTGTGCCTGCGGTTGCGCAGGGCGGCGGCGACATGCTGCCGCAGGATCACTGGCTCGCGTGCGGCCGTGGCGGAAAACACCACGTCGGCTTCGCCCAGGTGACGCTCCAGCTCGGCCAGGGGCAGCGCCACGCCACCGTGGCGGGAGGCCAGGTCCTGGGCATGGGCGAGGGTGCGGTTGGCGATCAGCAGGCGCTTCACCCGCGCATCGCTCAGATGTTTGGCGACCAGCTCGATGGTCTCGCCGGCACCTACCAGCAGAACGGTGGAGTCTTCCAGGCGGGCAAACGAGTCCTGGGCAACCCGCACCGCCGTGGAGGCGACCGAGATCGGGTTGGCGCCCACGCGGGTATCGGTTCGCGCCCGCTTGGCGACCGAGAAGGTCTGCTGGAACAGGCGGTCGAGCTGCTGGCCGATAACCCCGCGGTCATGCGCCAGCGCCCAGGCATCCTTCACCTGGCCCAGGATCTGCGGTTCGCCCAGCACCATCGAATCCAGCCCGGTGGCGACCCGGAACAAATGCCGGACAGCCTCACCGTCGGCATGCTGGTACAGGTAGCCATCAAGCGTGCCGGCGTGGTCTTCCAGCCAGCGGGTCAATGCCGCGCCATCCTCGGCGACCGCGTACAGCTCGGTGCGGTTGCAGGTGGACAACAGCACGGCTTCAGCCAGTTGCGGTGACTGCCGCAACGATTCCATCGCGCGCGGCAAAGCGTCACCGCCGAAGGCAGCGCGCTCGCGCAGGTCTACCGGCGCGGTCTGGTGGTTGAGTCCAAGCACCCAAAGGGTCATCTGTTCAGTTGCTTGCGATAAGCTGCTGGCTGTTGAAGGCCGCCATTTTACGGCCCGGTTGCGCCAGATGCCCGTATTCCATCGCATATGCACCGTTCTGTTGCTTTCCCTGCCGGTTTTGCCGGTGCTGGCGGCGCCGTCCAGGCCCGTCGAAGCGCCGTTGGCAGCCCCCCCGGCGCCACCGCTCGAGCCCATGCTGGCGGGGGAATTTTCCTTGCAGGCCGGTAAGTTGGCCGAGGCTGCGCGTTGGTACCTGCAGGCCGCCCAGCAGGCGCAGGGAGATGTAGGGCTGGCTGAACGGGCAACCCGCATTGCGATGATTGCCGGTGACGATGCCCGTGCCAACGAAGCCTTGGCGCTGTGGGCGCAGCGCGACCCGGGCGCGGTGGCGGTGCGCGCCACCCGGGCATCGCTGGCCATGCGCAAGGGCGATGCAAAGCTGGCGCGCAAGGAACTGCTGGCGGTGCTGCGCGCGCCGGAGCCCCTGGCCTGGCGCTATGCGGTGCTGGCCTTGGCCACCGGTGGCCGTGATCCGGCGGTACCGGCGCAGGTGCTGGGCGAGCTGGTGGATGCCAACGCCATCCCCGAAACCCTTGATGCCTGGCAGGAATTTGGCCGTCTGGCGCTGCGCATGGACCGGCCGGAGCTGGCCCAGCGCATGGTTGCCGAGGTGGTCCGGCGCTTCCCGGAGGAGCCGCGGGTCGTGTTGCTGCATGCCACCCAGCTCAACCAGGCGGGCAAGAAGGATGAAGCGCTGGCGCTGCTCAAGGGCATCGAGTCCAAAGCGGCCGCCGATGAGGAGCTGCGCAATGCGCTGGCCTTCGCCTATGACGCCTTGGGTGCGACCGAGCCGGCCGAACGGGTGATGGCGCAGGGCCCGCAGAACCTGCAGAGCTGGGGCATGCGCGCCTCGTTGCTGGCCAAGCAGAAGGACGACGCGGCATTGCTGGCGCTGTACCAGGACATCTCCGCCAAGGCCAGCAAGCCCGACCCCGAGCAGCGCCTGTTGCTGGGCAAGATTGCCGAGTACCTCAAGCGCTACCAGGAGGCCGTGGACTGGTATCACGGCGTGCCCGGTGGCGAGCAGCGTGGCGAGGCCAGGCTGCGTGCGGTCAATGCCTTGCACCTGATGGGTGACAAGCAACGTGCCAACACCGAAGTGCATGCCGTCCAGGCCGATGCCGCCCTGGATGATGACGTGCGCCGCGATGCCTACCTGCTCGAAGCCGAGCTGCAGCAGCGCGATGGCAGCAGGGCCGAAATGGATGTGTTGACCCGTGGCCTGGCCGCTTTCCCGGATGACGGGGCGCTGCTCTATGCGCGCGCGCTGGCCTGGGAGCGCAATGACGACGTGCCGCGCGCCGAGGCCGACCTGCGCAAGATCCTGGTCGCCGAGCCCGAGAACGTGGCTGCACTCAATGCCTTGGGCTATACGCTGGCCGACCGTACCCATCGCTACCAGGAAGCACTGGAGCTGATTGATCGCGCGCGCGTCGCCGAGCCGGACAACGCCGCCATCGTCGACAGCTACGGCTGGGTGCTGTATCGCCTGGGCCGCAATCCGGAAGCGCTGGAGTACCTGCGTCGCGCCTGGGGGCTGAACAAGGACCCGGAGATCGCCGCGCACGTGGGCGAGGTTCTGTGGGTGCTGGGGCAGAAGGATGAAGCGCGTCGTTTCTTCGACGAGGCGCGCAAGCTGGATCCGGACAATCGTGCCTTGCAGCGGGCGATCGAAAAGTTGGGTGTATGAACAAGACGCGGATGTGGCAGGCGCCGATGGCGCTGTTGATGGTGGGTGCGCTTGCGGCCTGTGGTTCGGTGCCCAAGCGCCAACAAGCGCCGGTGGCAGCTGAAGTTGCCGAGGTTTCCGCGCAGGCCCAGGCGGCCGAACAGGCGCGTCAGGCGGCATTGCGCAGTGAGCGCAACTGGTCTTTCCAGGGCCGGGCGGCGATCAGCAAGGGGCGTAACGGTGGCAATGGCCGCATCGACTGGGCACAGCAGGGTGAGGCGTTTGAAGTCAGCCTGGCTGCGCCCGTCACCCGTCAGAGCTGGCAGCTGACCGGCGGGGCAGGGCAGCCGGTGCGACTGGACGGGCTGGAAGGCGGGCCGCGCACCGGTGACGATGCGGGGCAGGTGTTGCTACAGGCCACCGGTTGGGAAATACCGGTGGAGCAACTGGCACAGTGGGTGCGGGGGCTGCCTGCCAACGCCGGTGCGCCGGACCATCTTGGCTTCGATGCCGAAGGCCGGCCGCGTGTGTTGCGCCAGCAGGGTTGGCAGATCGACTACCTGGACTGGTACCCGGCGGAAGGGGGGAAACCCTCGTTGCCGCGACGGATCGAGGCGGTCAATGGCGATGCCAAGGTGCGACTGATCGTCGACGCCTGGGGTGCAGCAGGGCAATGAGCAATCCGGTTGTGAACGATGGTTGGTCGTATTGGCCAGCCCCGGCCAAGCTGAACCTGTTCCTGCATATCACCGGGCGTCGTGCCGACGGCTACCACCAGTTGCAGACGGTGTTCCGCCTGCTGGATTGGGGGGACCGCATCGGCCTGCGCCTGCGGACAGACGGCCAGGTGCGCCGCGACGGGCCTTCGGTGCCGGGCGTCGCCGAGGCCGATGACCTTGTGGTTCGAGCGGCCATTGCCCTGAAAGAGGCGGCCAACTGCGCTCAAGGTGCTGATATCCGCGTTGAAAAGCGCATTCCGGCCGGTGGTGGCTTTGGCGGGGGTTCTTCCGACGCCGCGACCGTGCTGGTGGCGCTCAATGCCTTGTGGGGCACGGGCCTGGACGAGGATGCGCTGGCGGCGCTGGGTGTGAAGCTGGGCGCCGACGTGCCGGTCTTCGTGCGCGGGCGCAGTGCCTGGGCCGAAGGGGTGGGCGAAGTATTGACCCCGATCCGCCTGCCGCCGGCCTTTTACCTGCTGGTCGACCCGGGCGTGCATGTGCCCACCGCTGAACTTTTCCGTTCGCCGGATTTGACTCGGGATGCCAAGCCCGTGAAAATAGCGGACTTCGCTTCCGGGACCGTCCTCGGGAATGCGTTCGAGCCGGTGCTGCGGCGTCGGGAACCTGCCATCGAGGCGGTGTTCCAGGCATTGGAAGGCACCGGTCGGGCACGGCTCACGGGGTCGGGAAGCGGTTGTTTCGTTGAGTTCGCCACGCGCGTTGCCGCAGAGCAAGCCCTGGCGGGGTTGCCGGAAGAACTGCGGGCATGGGTAGCTGCGGGCGTTGATCGCTCGCCACTGCTTGATGCGCTGGAGACGACGGGAAGTGTTTGATGCAGGGGCGTCGCCAAGAGGCCCAAGGCACCAGGTTTTGATCCTGGCATTCGTAGGTTCGAATCCTACCGCCCCTGCCACATTCTTCTCCACGCAATAAGCGCAACGGATGTGCGCAACCTGAAATGCGCCGTCTCTGCAGTAATCACATTCCTTCGCTACTCGCCCCCCGCCCGAGAGAGCTGTCATGCAAGATTCCCCGAACCTGCTGGTCTTTTCCGGCAATGCCAACAAACGCCTTGCGCAGAGCATCTGCAAGGAACTTGGGGTGAGGCCGGGCAAGGCGCTGGTTTCCAAGTTCTCCGACGGCGAAGTACAGGTCGAGATCCAGGAAAACGTGCGCAAGCAGGACGTGTTCGTGGTGCAGCCGACCAGCGCCCCGAGTGCGGAAAACCTGATGGAGCTGCTGGTGATCATCGACGCGCTCAAGCGCGCGAGCGCCGCCTCCGTCACCGCGGTGGTGCCGTACTTCGGTTACGCCCGCCAGGATCGCCGCATGCGTTCCTCGCGCGTGCCGATCACCGCCAAGGTTGCGGCCAAGATGTTCTCGGCCGTGCACACCGACCAGATCCTCACTGTCGACCTGCACGCCGATCAGATCCAGGGCTTTTTCGACATGCCCGTGGACAATGTTTATGCGTCACCGCTGCTGCTGGCCGACATCTGGCGCGCCTACGGCACCGATAACCTGATCGTGGTCAGCCCGGACGTCGGCGGCGTGGTACGCGCCCGCGCCGTGGCAAAGCGTTTGGATGATGCCGACCTGGCCATCATCGACAAGCGTCGCCCGCGTGCCAACGTCGCCACGGTGATGAACATCATCGGTGACGTGGAAGGCAAGACCTGCGTGATGGTCGACGACATCGTCGACACCGCCGGCACCCTGTGTGCTGCCGCTGCTGCCCTCAAGGCGCGTGGCGCGCTGAAGGTGGCCGCGTACTGCACCCACGCCGTGCTCTCGGGCCCGGCGGTGGACAACTTGAACAATTCCCAGCTCGACGAGCTGGTGGTGACTGACACGATCCCGCTATCCGAAGTGGCCCGCGTCTGTCCCAAGATCCGCCAGATCAGCGTGGCCGAGATGCTGGCCGAGACGATGCGCCGCATCGCCTTCGGCGAGTCGGTCAGCTCGATGTACGTGGATTGAGTTTCCGGTCCCCGGTTTGCCGGGGATCACAACGGGCTCTTCTGGTCGCGGAAGAGTCTTTACGCAGCGCCGCGAGGCGGTGCATCAACCTAGAGTAGTCAACAATGGCAAAGTCTCACGAAATCAAAGTCGTCCGTCGTGACGTGCAAGGTCAGGGTGCGAGCCGCCGCCTGCGTCATGCCGGCGTGGTGCCGGGCATCGTTTACGGTGGTGATCGCGAACCGGCAATGGTTCAGTTCAACCACAACGAAATCTGGCTGGCCCAGTTCAACGATTGGTTCTACTCGTCGATCATCGACCTGAACCTCGACGGCACCATCCACAAGGTGCTGCTGCGTGACATGCAGCGCCACCCGTTCAAGCAGCTGGTCATGCACCTGGACTTCCAGCGCGTGAGCGAGAACGAAGTGCTGCACGCTTCGGTGCCGCTGACCTTCATCAACGAAGACACCTCGCCGGCTGGCAAGGCTGCCGACGTGCTGGTCACCCACGAACTGAAGGAAGTGGCGATTGCCTGCTTGCCGAAGGACCTGCCGCAGTCGATCGAAGTCGACCTGGCTGACCTGAAGGCTGGCGACATCATCTACCTGTCGGGCCTGAAGCTGCCGGCTGGCGTGGAAATCCCGGCGCTGAAGCTGGGCAAGGGCCATGACGACGCCGTTGTCATCGCCAAGACCGCCGCTGCTGACGAAGAAGCAGCTGCCGAGTAATCGGTAATGTCGCGCCCGCCTTTCGGGGCGGGTGCGGCAGATGTATCTGACTGATGACTGGCTTGCGATTGATCGTTGGTCTGGGCAACCCCGGACCCGAACACGCCCGAACCCGGCATAACGCTGGGTTTCATTTCGTTGAGGCCCTTGCACAGCGGCAGGGCGCGCGCTGGGCGCTGGAAAGCAAATTGTTTGGCGAAGTCGCCAAGGTCGACATTGCCGGGCAACCGGTATGGCTGTTGAAGCCGGCCACCTTCATGAACCTCTCTGGTAAATCGGTCACCGCCGCACAGCGGTTCTGGAAGATCGAGCCGGAGCAGACCCTGATCGCGCACGACGAGCTGGACATGCCTCCTGGCGTGGCACGGCTCAAGTTCGACGGTGGTCATGGCGGCCAGAACGGCCTGCGTGACACCATCCGCCTGCTCGGTCATGGCAAGTTTCACCGTCTGCGTCTTGGTATCGGCCATCCCGGTCACAAGGACCGTGTGGTGGGTTGGGTGCTGGGGCGACCCTCGCCGGATGATGCGGTGCTGATGGAGCGCGCCATCGACGCGGCCATCGACGTGCTGCCGTTGGCAGTGGCAGGGGATTACAACGAAGCCATGAAGCGGCTGCATACCGGCAAGGCGTGATTGGGGATTGGGGATTGGGAATTCGCAGGAACGGCATGGCCGCGACCGAATTTCCAGTCCCGAATCCCAAATTGCCGGGGTCCGGAGCTGACGGTTGAGTGGTGCATTTCCTTGCACTTGCGAATCCCGAATCCCGAACCCCGTTATCTCCCTCACCGAATCATCAATTTCCGGATTTAGACCATGGGTATCAAATGCGGCATCGTCGGTCTGCCCAATGTCGGCAAGTCGACCCTGTTCAATGCGCTGACCAAGGCGGGTATCGCTGCGGCCAACTTCCCGTTCTGCACGATCGAGCCGAACACCGGCGTCGTGCCGGTGCCGGATCCGCGCCTTGATGCGCTGGCGGCAATCGTCAAGCCGGAGCGGGTGATCCCGACCACAATGGAGTTCGTCGACATCGCTGGCCTGGTTGCCGGCGCGTCCAAGGGTGAAGGCCTGGGCAACAAGTTCCTGGCCCACATCCGCGAGACCGATGCCATCGCCCACGTCGTGCGCTGCTTCGAAGACAGCAACGTCATCCACGTTGCCAACAAGGTTGATCCCATCGCCGATATCGAGACCATCGATACCGAGCTGGCGCTGGCTGACCTGGAGTCGGTATTGAAGGCGCTGGACCGTGCCACCCGCGCGGCCAAGGCCAACGACAAGGACGCGCTGGCACGCAAGCCGGTGCTGGAGAAGCTGTCGGCTGCGCTGGATCAGGGTCGTTCGGCACGTTCGGCCGGCCTGGACGCTGATGAAAAGGCGTTGATCCGTGACATGTTCCTGATCACCCTCAAGCCGCTGATGTACATCGCCAACGTGGCCGAGGATGGCTTCGAGAACAACCCGCTGCTGGACGTCGTGCGCGCCCGGGCTGAAGCCGAGGGTGCCGAAGTGGTGCCGGTATGTGCAGCGATCGAAGAAGAAATGGCGCAGCTGGACGATGCCGACCGCGATGAATTCCTGAAGGATCTCGGCCTGGAAGAGCCGGGCCTGAATCGCGTGATCCGTGCCGGCTACAAGCTGTTGGGCCTACAGACCTACTTCACCGCTGGCGTGAAGGAAGTGCGCGCATGGCAGCTGCGCGCCGGCTCCACCGCGCCGCAGGCAGCAGGCGTGATCCATACCGACTTCGAGCGCGGCTTCATCCGTGCCGAAACCATCGCCTATGACGATTTCATCAATCTCAAGGGTGAGCAGGGTGCCAAGGAAGCCGGCCGCCTGCGCCTGGAAGGCAAGGATTACATCGTCAAGGAAGGCGACGTGCTGCATTTCCGCTTCAACGTCTGATTCCTGCGACGTTGCTGCAGCCACAAGGCCCCGCGTTGCGGGGCCTTGTCGTATCTGCGGTTCGCGGCTTGGTCAAATTTTCACCACATTTTTGAAACCCTTGTCGTGCAAGGGTTGTGCAGGCTTGTCCACAGCCTTCTCCATCGATTGCGCACAGTCGTTGTGGAAAAGGTGGCCGGTCGTGGGAGTGGCGTCAGCCACGATGCTGGCATTCCTGAAGCCCAAGGCACTTATGAAACCTGGAGATGCTCCAGCTTCGCGACTGACGCCGCTCCTGCAAAAAGTCGCCTGCTTGTATTTTGGCGTATTGGTGAAAAATTCACCGCCTATTTGAAAGCATTGCAGCCCAAGGCGTGCACGCACTTGTCCACAGCCTTCTCCATCCATTGCACACAGCGGCTGTGGAGAAATACCGCAACAACGTAGCCCGGGTAAGCACAGCGCACCCGGGGGATGATCGATGCGAACAAGTGCGGGTGCCAGCTGAAAACCCCGGATGCGCTGCGCTTACCCGGCCTACGCCTATTGTGGAGAAGCGTTGCCACCGTGCGTGACCGGCGGCGCTGCGCTCCAGCTTCTGCCGGCATGCGCAATCCACACGAACAACAAGGCCCGCCGATGGCGGGCCTTGTGTGAATCCGAACAAGCAACGTAGCCCGGGTAAGCGCAGCGCACCCGGGGTTCAATCGAAACGGACAGATATCCGAGCGAAGAACGGCGGGGTGATCACTTCCTCGTTACAGAAGCCGCGCAGTGGTTGAGGAAGAGGGCATAAACAACAAGGCCCGCCAATGGCGGGCCTTGTCGGTGCTTCAAGGGCAGGCGATCAGAGTGCCTTGCCGCCCAGTTTCCAGGTGACCTGTACGAAATAGCTGCGCCCGATGGCGTCAAACCAGGACGTGTTGTAGTACGGATACGCCGCCCAGGTTGAGTCCTTCGGCGGCATTTTGTCGAACAGGTTGTTGACGGTCAGCGATACACGCAGGTGGTCGGTGATGTCATAGCGTGCGCCTGCATTGAAGCGCCAGGTAGCTTCGGTCCAGGCATCGTTGTCGTAGTTGGCAACGCGGCCCAGGTAGGTGCCGAACAGGCTGGCACCCCACGCGCCCTTGTCCCAGCTCACGCCCAGGTTGGACTTCACGCGCGGCAGGGTGGTGTCGCTGAAGCTCACATCCAGCATGTCTTCGGTCGGGTCACCCGGATACAGCTGGCGGGTATGGCGGTGGGCCCAGGTGTAGGTGCCGGTGAAGTTGAAGTTGCCAGCCGCCGCCGTTTCCAGCCGGTAATTGCCGGTGACGTCGATGCCGGAGGTTTCCTCGCGAGCGATGTTGATCGGTGCGAAGTGCACACTGGTGATCGTGCCATCGGCATCGCGGATCACGCGGGCCAGTGCGTCCACGCAGGTCGGCGAGTTCACGTCCACCGCTTGGCCGGTGTCGGTGACGCCGAGCCGGCAGTTGGCCTCGGTGATGCGCAGCAGTTCGCGGTCCTGCGACTGCACCTGGTTCATCACCTTGATCTTGTAATAATCCACCGCCAGGTCGAAGCCGGCCACCGGCGACCAGACGAAGCCGGCAGTGAACGACTTGCTCGTTTCCACATCCAACTGCTTGTTGCCCGCGTAGATGTCCAGGGTGTTGGTATCCCAGCCACCATCATCCCAGCACTCGCCATTGCTGAAGCCCGGCTCGTCCTGGCGGCACTGGTAGTAGTCCGTGGAGACCTTGCGGTAGTAGTCGTCACCGGCAAACAGGTAGTGCATGTCGGGAGCACGGAAGCCGGTGCCATAGGAGCCACGCACCAACAGCGTATCGAGCGGGCGCCACTCCAGGCCGGCGCTGTAGGTGAACTTGCCCGGGTGGCGGTTACCGAAACTGTAGCGGTCATAGCGACCGGCCAGGCTGGCCTGCAGGTTGCTGGCCAGTGGCAGGCGCAGTTCGCCTGCGGCGCTCCAACGATTGCGGCTGCCACTGCCATCGCCGTATTGCGGGCCGTAGTAGGCTGCAGCGGTGGTGGCCAACGGATCGGGGTTGATGTCGTAGGACTGGCGGCCAAACTCCAGCACACCTGCAAAACCGGCATCGCCGGCAGGCATCGAGAACAGTGCCGGTGTGTCGGCGGTGAAGCTGATATTGTCGTTCTTCGCTTCCGGGTGGAAGGTCGACATGGCCAGGAACGAGGCGGTTTCCGCCGGCGTCAACACCGAGAACAGGCGGGTCGGGTCGGCGTTGTAGATGGCATAGCCGTCATCGTCGTAGCCAAGCCGCTCGCCCAGGAAGAAGCGGTTGGCCGCAACGGCATCGATGCGTGGCATTGCCACGTCCGCCTTGTACTGGGAGTGGTTGTAGGCTGCTTCCCAGTTCCAGTTCTCGCCGAAGGCGCCCTTGAAGCCGGTGGTCAAGGCCAGCGTCTTCTGAGTGGTGGTGTTCATGCGGTTACGCAGGCCGCCCACTTCCTCGGGGCTGAACTGCCGCTGCCAGATCTCATAGCGCCCGCTGGCTTCGTTGTAGAAGATCTTGTCGACGTTATCGGTCGATGCGGGGTCATGGAATTCCCAGCCCATGTTGTCGCTCGGGAACGAGTTGCCACCGTTGCCAGTCATCAACTTGACCTTCTGGTGTCCCAGCTGAGCGTCCGCGAACCAGGACAGGTTGTCGTTGAAGCGGTACTCGAACGAGCCGTAGGCAGTCGCGCCTTTGCGTTCGTTCTGAATCGTGCGATAGGCGGCGATACGGTCACTGCCGCAATAAGGCTCGCCGTAACGATCCTCGGCAAGCACCGTGGTGCCATCGTTGAGGCCTGCCAGGCCCGCGCAATCGCCGACCGGCGCTACCGCTACGTCCTCATCCCAGTCGTACAGGCGTGCCACCAGGAAGGGCAGGCGGCTACGCGAGGTCGGGGCGTCGAGCGTGGAATCCTGCACACCGCGGCGGGTGCCCCACAGCGGCCGCTGGTTCTGCAGTTCCACGCCGACGATGCCGCTGAAATTGCCCTGTTCAAAACCTGTGGTCAGCGTCAGGTCATGAGATTCACCACCGCCGCGGCTGGTGTCGCCATAGCGGTAGTCGATGGTGGTGCCGTCGGTCGACTTTTTCAGGATGAAGTTGATCACGCCAGCCATGGCGTCGGAGCCATACACGGCCGAAGCACTACCGGTGAGCACCTCGATGCGGTCGATCATGCCCAGCGGGATGTTGCCGACGTCGGTGAAGTTGCTCTTGCCGTTGAGTGGCAGGGGGAAATCCGCGGTACGGCGGCCATTGATCAACACCAGGGTGTGATTCGGGCCAAGGCCGCGCAGGTCGACGGCCTGTGCGCCGGGTGTGGATTGCGCGCCCGTGGTGTTCTGCTGGCCTTGGGTATAGCCGTTGTTCTGGCTCAGGCCGCGCAGCACATCGGGCACGCTGGTGAAGCCTGCGGACTTGATGTCTTCCGCTGTCACCACCGTCACCGGTGCCGGACCCTCCACCTGCGCGCGCGGAATGCGCGAGCCGGTGACCTGCACCGTATCCAGTTGTTGGGGTTGATCCTGGGCAGACTGCGCCAGGGCGGGGGCGGCCATCGACAACAGGGCCAGTTGGATTGAACACACCATTGCGTGTTTACGCATGAATCAGCTCTCTGATGAAAAGTGGTTCTGGAGTTGTCCCTCCGGCATGTGGGGAAATGCCGGCCGCCCCTGTCTGAAATGTGCAGGGGTTCACTGCATCTAACACCTTTTTTACACGGTTGACCACTGTGGGAAAGTCTGGCATTACGGCCATGAGCCATTGACCGGAGTGGGCATTAACGTGCTGAAACGTAAGAGTTCCTGGCAGCGACGACTGTTGCTTGCTTTCACCCTGCTGGTGGTTGCAGGTGTTACCAATGCAGCACAGCCGGCGGGCGCTACCGGCGCCGGGTACGAGTACTACGAAATCGGCGACCTCAAGGCTGCCCGTCCGGGCAGTACCCAGGCCGCGATGTTGCTGATGGGCGGCGGTGATTGGGTGCCCGAGGCCTTCCATTGGTGGGTGGAGCGTGCCGGCCATGGCCGCGTCGTGATCCTGCGTGCCTCCGGCGATGACAACATGCAGAAGGAGCTCTACAACGACATCGGCGGGGTCACCGCCGTGCAGACGTTGGTGTTCCATGACCGCAAGGCGGCGGACGATCCGCAGGTGCTGCAGATGGTGCGTGATGCGGATGCCATTTTCCTGGCGGGCGGCGACCAAGCGCGTTATGTGCGCTTCTGGAAGGGCACGGAGTTGAACAAGCTGCTGGACGCCCATGTGCGCGCTGGCAAGCCGATTGGGGGGACCAGTGCTGGCCTGGCTGTTCTGGGTCAACATGCCTACGGCGCGTTGGACGGCGGAAGTGTCGACTCCGAAACCGCGCTGGCCGATCCGATGGGTAGCGAAGTCACCATGGATCACGGCTTTCTGACCATGCCATTCCTGTCGAATGTTGTAACCGACACGCATTTCGCCCGGCGTAATCGGCTCGGGCGGCTGATCGTGTTCGTCGCGCGTGCGGCGCAGACCGCGGGCAGCAACGACATCATTGGCCTTGGTGTGGACGAAGATGCCGCCCTGTGCGTCGAGGCAGATGGGCGCGGAAGGGTCTACGCGCTGGGTGACGGATATGCCTGGCTGGTGCAGCCGCGTCATTCCCCGCACCGCCTGATTGCGGGCCAGGCACTGGACTTCAAGGCCGTGCCGGTGACGGCAGTGGGCAAGGGCAGTGTGCTGCACCTGGATAGTTTCAAAGTCGACAACCCCGCGTTCACGGCCGTAGCCAACGTGGTCGATGGCCATCTGCAACTGCTGCCGAACTAACGGCCCCGTGCCTTGCAGGCGGAGGCGTGTTGTCTGAGCGCCCTGGCCAGGTAGGGCGCTGTGCTGTTCAGTCAGCCACGGCCATGCCTAGAATCAAGAATCCATTCGGAGTGATGAAACATGAAGCTGACTTCTGCGGTATTGCTGGGCCTGGCGTCGATGTCTGCCGGGAGTGCGATGGCCACCACGGCGTCCCCGTTGCTGGTGATCCACGGCGGTGCCGGTGTCGAGCGCAAGGACTTCAGTGCCGAGGAGGAGCGCGCCGCGCGCGCGGCGATGACCGAGGCGCTGCGCAAGGGGCATGAGGCGCTGTTGGCTGGCAAGCCGGCGTTGGATGCAGTCACTGCCGCCATCACCGTGCTGGAGAACGACCCCACCTTCAATGCCGGCCGCGGCGCGGTATTCACCCACGATGGCAAGAATGAGCTGGATGCCTCGCTGATGGATGGCGCTACCCTGCGCGCAGGCGCGGTCGCCGGTGTGCACACGGTGAAGAACCCGATCCTGCTGGCGCAGGCGGTGATGGAGCATTCCCCGCACGTGATGATGGTGGGGCAGGGCGCCGAAATTTTTGCCGCCGAACAGAAGATCGAATTGGTCGATCCTTCCTATTTCCGTACCGAAAAGCGCTGGCAGCAGTTGCAGCGGGCATTGAAGGAAGAGGCTGCCGGCCAGGCGCATGTGGACCTGGAAACGGCCAAGCATTTCGGTACGGTCGGTGCAGTAGCGCTGGATAGCCAGGGCAAGTTGGCTGCGGGTACTTCGACCGGTGGCATGACCAACAAGCGGTATGGGCGCGTGGGCGATTCGCCGATCATTGGTGCCGGCACCTATGCCAGCGACCAGTGCGCGGTATCGGGTACGGGTTGGGGGGAGTTCTACATCCGCCTGGCCGCTGCGCACGAAATCTGTTCGCGCATGAAGTACCTGCAGGAAACGCCTGCGCAGGCCGGCGAAGAGGTCATCGTCAAGCGCGTCCCCGAGCTGGGTGGCGATGGCGGCGCCATCGTCTTGTCGGCAGACGGCAAGGCGGCGACGCCGTTCAACACGGAAGGCATGTATCGCGGCTGGATTGGTGCCGATGGCGTGCCGCACGTTGCCATTTTTGCCGATGAAAAGCTTAAAATGCCCGGCGAGTGATGCGCTGTTGATGGGTATCGCCGGCGCTGTAAAAAAATTTTCATCGAAATGAAGATTTCTGTTGACAGCATCGGCACTCATCACCAAAATAGCGGGCTCACCCACCCCTGACCGGCAAGGCCGCGGTCCTCGACAAGGGAGTGGAATGGAGGGATACCCAAGCGGCCAACGGGGGCAGACTGTAAATCTGCTGGCTTACGCCTTCGGTGGTTCGAATCCACC